>Ga0208692_1000032_pt1 | contig 162969 bp, 179 predicted proteins | sample June2015DPH_20_1_3_FD_184721 | JGI IMG/M metagenome (GOLD analysis project Ga0208692, IMG submission 184721) | Peatland microbial communities from SPRUCE experiment site at the Marcell Experimental Forest, Minnesota, USA - June2015DPH_20_100... | ecosystem: Environmental > Terrestrial > Soil >... | reverse complement strand
TCAACGAGAAGAACCTTAGCGATAGCGGAAGGTAGCAGGTGCATAGTATGTCAGCATGGACCACCAGCGCTGAAGTCAAGATTTACGCGGCTACGAAGTGGAGTGCTCTCAACGTGTCTGGCACGACGGGCGCAGGGGGCGTTCAAGCCCCATTTCCTAACGAGGCCGCGTTCAACACTTTCATAGACAACACGCTGATTCCTCGGGCTCAAAGTCACATCAATCGTTTCTGTAAGCGGGATTTCGACGTCGACTTCCCAGGAGCAATCCCGCCTGCCATCCAGGACATTGCCGCACGGGCGTCGTCGAATATGATTCAGTACATGGTCACCAACAAGATGGGACCACTCGTTCACGAGACCATGTTCCAAATCTCAATCCCCCTCCAGGCCGTGCTACCCAAGGATCTGCAGGACTTGCTGACGCCCTGGATCAAGCGCTATCCGTACACCGCTGTCAGCAAGTACCAGACGCCGAACATAGTCGACGGCTGGAATGAACCCACTCCAGACCAATGAGAGGGAAGTCACATGGGATTGAGCAAACTATCATCAGTTGAAGACTTTCCCAAAGTCGCAGTGATACTAGAGTGTTGTATCGTTCCGCCAATCTCAGCGCTTTGCCCCCTTTGCCTTCGTGTTATCTACTCCTGCTTCCGACAAGATTGCCGTATTTCAGCTGACGACGTTGTGGCTGCCGTGGTTCGACATAGTGATGTCTACGGCTGCAGACCTTGGAAAGTGTTCTGGAACGTGAACGTGAAAATTAATGAGTCAACCCCCGACCAATGAGTGGCACGTATCCGGTGGCACGGGATCCGGAGACAACCTGGTTCCGCTTGAGCCGTTTGGCCCAAACGCCATGATCATGCGTGACGTTCTCGACGGCAAACTGTACATGAAGATGACGCCGCCGAACATTGTGGTTACGCGTTGGAATTGCATCTGCCACCCAGGCCTGCACTATCGGCGCCCGCACTTCACGTGCCTGATGTTCTGTCGACTCAAGAGAGTTGCCCAAGGCAAGCTACCCTCGGTCATTCCCGTTAGCCGATATCGAATGTACATCCAACTGGACCGGCCGCATGCGGCCTTAAAGGATTGGGTGCTGCGGAAGGTCGTGTTCCCGATCGCCGAGTACTTGGCGAATTAGGAGAGGTGAGAATGTTATGATGCCATTCTTGGTTGACATATTCTTCTTAGGCGTGTTTCTCGTGGTTGGGACGATCCTGATCATTCTACTGAAGGCGGCAATCTACTTCCTACCCGCCATCGTGCTGGCCGTCGTTGTATGGTACCTCACGGGCAGCCTGACGCTTGGCGGCCTCGCTTTCGCCGTCGTAGCTGTCCTCTGCATGCTCAAGAAGAAGTGATTTCAATGCTGCGAGCTGCCGTACGTGGTTTTCTTTCAGGTTGCTACATCGCTCTGGGCATCTGCGCCGCGGTCGTACTCATCGTCCTAGCCATCGCCGTAGCGCTTCACGGATGACCTCCTTTGAGTACGCCTACGCCTCGGCAGGATGTCCGCGCAGCCTTCGCCGCGGTTCTCACAGCCGCGAACCTGGGAGTCACGATCTACAAGGAGTTGCCATTCGAAGGCGCCGACATACGCAGCATCGTCCTCACCATAGTTGCCGGCACAAGTAGAACCACTGGCGTCAGCATGTACGGCGGACCGGCAAGCGCCCCGGGTGGCCGTGCAGTCATGAACCTCTACCGGCTGCAGGTCGACGTGAACTTCGACGACAAAGCAGGGTGCAGCAAACTGGCCGACCAGGTTGAGCAGGCTATCTGGAACGCCCACGACGCTCTCCGGGACACTTACGATATTCACAGCCTACAGAAAGTCATGGACATAGACACGTTACCCCTCGGCGCCTCAGTACGGGTCCCGGTATTGACGCGAGAAGCCAGGGTGATTCAAGATTGGACCTTCTGGACCCACCGTAAGCTGGCCACTTAGCATGAAAGAAGACATTGTCAAGCGCACGAAATCGGCGCTGAAGCAATTCGGTTTCCTGGTACTGATCAGCCTAGTGTTCCTATCATTCTACGGCGCGTTACCGCAACCAGTCTTCACTGAACAGGTGACGGCGACGCAGAGTCCGATCTACGTGTACGAGATGATTTCCGCCAAGACCGTCTACTATCGCTTCATCATTGTCCATCTTGGGCAGCCAGTGAAGGCGGCGCAGGTCACAGTTTCGACTTGGTTCTGGCTCCATGTTTCGATTCACATCTTCGTCAACGGGACCGAGATCGCCCAGGTCAACACTGGCGATAGTGGGAACGCGAACTTCTACACGCCCTTCCCGGAACCGCTGAGCTCGTTCACCGTTGAAGTGTGGGCGCATAACATGCTGCCGTTGCCTGACGATTTCCACGCGAACATTGTACTCTACTCAAGCTGATCAGGAATGTTGGAACTTCCGAAAGCGCTGAACGCAGACTGGCAACCGCGCACCTGGCACTACTATCAAGCCCAGGACGGCAGGCGAATTGTGTACATCAACGACGGAACCGACCTGCTCTCCTTGGCCAGGCATACGATTGAAGTAGATGGGACCGTACGGCCAAGCGTTCTCTGCACGCTCTGCGGATTTCACGACGACGTCAAACTCATCGGTTGGGGAAAATAGTTGCCAGGCTTCAGCATCCAGATTGTGTCGGATACGGTTACGGCTAAGCTTCTCGCCGCGAAAGCCGAGATTCAGAAAGCGATCGCTACCGCCCTTGAGGAGGCCGGCACCGATATGGAAGCTCACTCGAGGCAGCTGGTCCCGGTAAGAACGGGCCATCTGCAAAGCAGCATCTACCACACGGTGGACGGGATGCAGCTGGAATTAGGAGCGGATGCCGACTACACCTTTTTTCGTGGAATGTGGCACGCGGAAAATGGCCGCGGAGCCGTTCATTCGCCCTTCGGCAGAAGAGGGGCAGGCGAAGTTATTGTCCCTTGTTCGGGACGGGATTCTCTGGGCGTTCCAGTAGTTTCTGGTCACAGTCTCATTGAGACCTGACGGAGCGTGAAACAAGCTTTGAAATACACTGGCGATGAGGTGGTCATAAGAATAGGGACCTCAGCAACGAACTGCCTAACTGCGCCTCCACTAACCAACCTTGAGAGTCTCACCTACAAAGTCAATCAGAACACCACACAGGTGGCCGTGGGAATCGGCTCTCGAGGGACCGAAGTCTACGGAACACTCGTCAAGTACACTGGCACGATAGTACGCTGGGTTGATGAACTCGCCGAAGTATCCGGTGCCACAGGATCTTTCGCAACAAATGTGGGCGCCTTCACAATCGGTGCTTTGACACCGCTCTTCTTGGCGGTCAAGAACAAGCTAACCGGGACCGGGATCGTGCTTTGTGGCTGTATAGGTGACTACCAAGAGGATCTCAAGACTACTGACGGGTTCCTTGAGGAAACATGGACTTTCATGTTCGCCTCAATCACCAACACCACCGGCTCGCCGGGTCCGTAGGCCTTTCTTAGGCCGTTTAAGATTGGAGAGATGGAGAAAATGGAGAACCGCAGTTACAAAGAATTAAGCAAGCAAGAACATAACTCCCCTACTCTTTTTCCGGACGCAACACAGCCTAGCGATAGCCCCGACCTACAATTCCCCATCACCTTTGGCGTCGTCATGAGCTGCAGACTTGGCGACGTGCAGAAGATCCGGAGTCAGATTCAGGAGGCTGGGGGACGCATAGTGTTCCAAACCGTCAGCAACAATTCACTCTTCCTTCTGCGTGCGGCGCAGGTGGAGAAAGCCCTTCAGGGCGACCTGAGTGTACTCACTGAGATTCACAATCGAAAAACGAGAAGGAGCGAAAAGACTTGAGTCTAGAAAAGCGTCGCAGGCAGTTCGTTCATCCTCGCTTTAAATAGATGTAAGCATATCTTACTCGTATGAAAGAATCAAGAATCCCTGAGTTGACAAAAGCAAGTTCGAAAGGCCAGATAGTGATACCCAGCATCATTAGGAGACAGCTTGGGATCAAGAGGGGGAGCGTGTTCGCCGTGACGGCGAGGAAGGATATGATCGTGTTGAAGAAGTTGGAGACCGGAATGAAGCCCGAAGATTTGAGGACACTTAAGCTGATTGAGGAAGCATGGCAGGATATAGAAGAAGGAAGGTATGAGATCTATTCGAGGAAAGCCTTCTTCAAAGAGTTCAAGAAATGGTAGAAATAAAGTTCATCGTACCCACCGACAAATTCGAGCGTGATGTAAGAAGGATAAGGGACAAGAGCCTGAAGGAAAAACTGCAAAAGCAAATAGACAAAGTTGCCGATAATCCAAACTTCGGAAAGCACCTGCGTTATGGCCTGAAGGGCGAATGGTGCATTTACGTGAAGCCTTTCAGACTCATTTACAAAGTCGAGGGTGACAAGCTGATCTTATTGAGATTTGAGCATCGGAAGGATGCTTATGAAAGGTAATTTGTTCGGCTGCTTCTAGGTAGCAATTGCCACGCAAGTGGACCGGATCCTGCAAGGTTACACTTGCCCAATCACTGAACTACAATGGCGGAAGTTCATAGGCAGAAGACAGAAGGAGTGTGAAAAGATTTGAGTCAAGAAAAGCGTGAAGCAATCTTGGAAGCCAGAGCGGCCAACCAGAAACTCGGCGAACTCATCACGAAGGGCACCAAGTATCGTTCTTGTGATTTGGGGTTCATTTGAAAACAAATTCTCGATTCTTGATCACGACGTTATCCTTTCTCTCGATTTCGTCGATAAGTTTGGCCACCCTCGATTTAGTCATAACGTGGCTCCTCCAGAGTTCTCTCAACAGCAACGGGAGATTGAGATAATGGATGGAAAGCGAACCCGCAGCCCTCTCCGCTTTCCTGTCGTTGGTGAGAAGTAAGCAATTCCTATTTCGAGCGACTGCCAAACATTCAGCATCTCCTAACCCCAAGTTCAGAGCTTCTCTGACTTCTCCGGCTGCCGCCTTTTCACGCATGCCCAACTTGACTGAAATGAAATCGGGAGGATGCGAGTATCTCAGAAGCCCCAATTCTGCTCCTTTCTTAATTTCCAGATTAACACTTGGGCAGACCAAGATTCGCGATTTTGGGAAAAGTCTGACGAGCAGTTTCAGCTTGTTGACCTTGGCAAATGTGGAGAGAATGTCTGTGTCGACGACAACGTCCATTATCTCATCTTTTTCATAATTTCGTCAGCCCTTCTGACATCGCTCCTGTTTACGGAGATCATCCTCTTATGACCGAGATTTGCCAACATTTCCTTGAACTCAACTACCCCAACCTCCGCAATCTCGGCGGCTTTGCCCAACGTGACTTCGCCGTCCTTATACAACTCTGCTGCGGCTGCTAGTCTCAGGCTTCGCTTCGAAGAGAGAAAGGTTCTGAGGGCGTCCTTTACGACATCGGACTTGCTTGAGTAGTATCCAGCCTTGACCAACGCACTTATTTCCTTCTTGACGAGCTCCGGCAGATTGTAACTTGAAGGCATGCCCCCACCATATTAATTATTGATAACTGTTATCAATAAATACTTATCATCCTACCTTGGCGTCTACCTCCTGCCTGCCACGCAAGTGCATTGAATCCTCAAGGTGACACTTCCGCGATCAAGCTACAAAGGCGGAAGCTCACGGGAAGAAAACGAGGAGCGTGAAAAGATTTGAGTCAAGAAAAACGAGAGGCAATCTTGGAAGCCAGAGCGGCGAACCAGAAACTAGCCGAACTCATCACGAAGGGCACCAAGTACCATGAAGCCGTCGAGGTCAAGGGCGTCGACAATGAACTGCACAAGTTCGAGGTCTCACCAATGAGCGACGCGGACCTGGCAGAGCTCCTACAGTCAACAAACGTGGACTTGAAGGATATCGGCAACAAGGATAAGTTGGCGTCGAACTTGGCGTTTCTACAGAAAGGCGCAGCCATCGCCACAGGCGCGCCAGACGTGGCCAAAGCCTTGATGCCCATGGAAAGCTTGAAACTTATTCTGCGTTCGTTTGAGCTATCCGGATTGTCCGCGGGCCCAAAAGCCTCAAAGCCAAACTGAGTTCATTCGCTGAAGGATCCGTCTACTCGGCCCCTCTCGAAGTCCTAGTCTCAGAGTTCGGTTACAAGTTAACCGAACGAATGGAGGAACCCACTCGTTTACAACAAGAGTGGCTGCTTCTCATTTTTAAAAAACAGCATCCACGAAGGTGAAAATGATTTGAGTACAAAAATTCCCGCGAGGGGTTGGTACAGTCCCCTGATTTTGGATTAAGTGAATCGCACGCTGAGGAGTGCAGGGCTCTGAAGCTAGAGTTCAGATCGAAGTGGGATGCATTGAGAGTGTGCCTTGGTGACTACACATAAATATAGAGTGATGACCACCGGTCATCTCTCTCTTGAGGAAATTCCCCATGAAAGGAGAACTAGAGTACGTAATGTCAATTGGAGATAAGCTAGGGGACTATGTGAATTGCTGGATTGCTGTTGTGGACGACAAGATCATCGCTGAAGGCAATTCCGCGAAAGAGGTCTTCATAAAGGCCAAGCACCAGTACCCAGACAAGATCCCATTCGTGATGAAAGTTCCGTCAGATCCTGTAATGGTCATGTAGTGGTAGCTTTCTTGGGCTTCCCATGTCTCAAGCTGCGGGAACCAAGATTGTCTGCAAGTATCTCAGCTACCTTTTCACCCAGAAGGATGGAACTAAGCGTTACATTCAACTTCCTCTTGTGCACGTACTTTTGGAAAGAGTGCCACAGTTACTAGTACTGCGACCGTAACTAACACTCGGACCATGAGCGCCACTCAGACCAGCAATTCGGTTACCTCGAGCACTGTGAGTGTTACCTCCACTAAGACCCTTTCAACTAGGAGTGTGACTTACACGCAGTCTGCTACGGTTACTAACACTGCGACGAGGTCTGTCACTGTAACTATCACTACGACTGCTGCCACTACGACTTGACAGCTTAGCGAAGTTCGAGAGGGTTCTAATTTCCAAGCATACGACTTATATGGCATCGTCATCATGATGATATAATGGACAACGGAGGATACGAAAATGCTACCAAATCCACCCCCAACCTTGAAGGGGAAGGAAGCAGAGGCGTTCTTGAAAGACGCAGCGGAGCCTCCGACAGAAGCGCAGAAGAGATTAGTCGAAGAGGCTTTGAAACGCTTCCCGAAGTAACTTATTTTCTTGTCCATCTTTTCCGTCGAAGAAATCAACCTACGCAAGCTAAGCATAGCTGACGACACAGGGTTCTTTGACTGCGGCAATTCAGACCTTAATGACTACATAAGATACCAAGCCAAAGACCAGCAACTTCAGCACGCGGCTGTCATTTATCTGGCCTTGTTCAACACGCAAATTGCAGGCTTCTTGAGTCTTGTATGAGCAGCATCGAAGTCAGTAGCATTGACGAAAAACACCGCCCGTTGCACACGCCGTACCGATACTATCCGTCATTGATGATTGGACGACTTGCTACTGAACTGCAATTTCAAGGCAAGGGAGTCGGCCGAATACTCTGCCTCTATGCCATCGCCACAGCTGCCAAAGTACGTGAGGAAGTTGCATGTCAATTTGTGATACTAAATGCAAAGATAGCGTCTATTCCTTTCTACGAACATTGCGGATTCAAACTGGCTGAAAATCAACCGAAAGGTCGGCGCGAGCCATTCATGTACTTCAAGCTTCCCATAAACACATGAGAATGGCGAAAAACGGGATAGGGTCTTCAGAATTGGAGGACGACAAAGCCAATTATCGTCCCTAGAGTTTGATTAAGGCTTCTTGTCCTTGGATACGGGCGTCTTATCGTGGCTTGGGTGCTCGACCTTGAGGCTTGATGCGGTCTCTAGTTTCTTGATTCGTTCCTCTTGCTTTATCATTATCTCATTGGCAACTTTTTCTAGCCGATTAAATTTCTCTATGTCCCCTGTTTTCTTCGCGGAGCCTTTCGACTTCTTGCGCTTGCGCCAACATGGGACCATCCCTGCAACGAACCTGGCTTCCGATTTTTAAGAAACACCATCCACGAAGGTGAACGTGATTTGAGTACAAACATCGGAAGTATAGTCTTCGCCATCCAAGCGGTAGAGCCGTAACAAAAACGGCGCCGTCACGAAGCAAGTAGTGTGATGGGGAAGATTAGCGCTTCAATGGGCCTAATGGGTATGGAGTTGCAGCAGCTCGGCCCAGGCTTCGCGCAAGTCGGCCAGATGATGCAAGGCTTCGCGGTTGCAGGATGGACAGGCGCGGCGGTTATTGGAATCGGCGAAGTCGTCCAAGGCATACAACAAGCCGTAGCCGCTGCGGCAGCTTCACAGTCAGCGTGGGCGATGCTTCAACAATCCCTCCACCTAACCGGCGCCGCCTGGGCTGCGCAGCAACCACAGATCCAGAACTTCGTCCAGGGCTTAGAGCAGGTTTCAACCGTCAGCCAAACCGCTGCCGTTCAGGGGCTGCAACTTCTTGCAACCTACGGCATGAACGCAACGCAAGCGGAACAAGCGCTGACCGTCGCAACTAACCTGTCCGCCGCGAAGAATCTTGACCTAACCACTGCCGTGAACCTTGTCGGGAAAGCATTCGACGGTGTCACAACCACCCTCTCCCGGTACGGAATTATTATTCAGACTACGACGAAGGCGAACGCAGATCTTAAACAAGGAACCGCCGACTTAACGGCTGCGATTCAGAAAGCCGGCGTCAACGCCCTACAACCCTTCACACAGATACTTCAACAGGCAGGAATCAGCCTCACAACTACTACCGGGAAAGAGCTGACTGCGACACAGATTACGGGCGAGTTAGTTACCGCATGGAAAGCCGGCACCATCACCACATCCCAGATGAACGACATAACTCACGCCCTGGGCATCAACTTTGACTGGGCAACGGCTAAGGCGTCAGACTACAACGACATTATGGCGCAGCTGAACGATAAGTTCGGGAGCGCAGCTCAAACCCAGCTGGACACGTACGCGGGAAAGCAGCAGCAACTCACGAACGAATGGGCCGACCTCCAAATACAAATTGGAGACATGCTTCTCCCCACACTCACATCCCTCACCAGTTGGCTTGACGACAACCTGCCCAAATTCACAAGCTGGATCACTTCACTAGCCCTCGACCCAAGCGTCCAGACAACGTGGAGTAAATTCATGGGCGTCTTCTCGGGGTTCGTGGCTTCTGGCGACTTGACTGAACTCATGGGGTTCGTCTCTGAGGTTGCTAAAGGCGCAATTGAAGTAGCACTCGACCTCGCGATCACGGGCATGGATTTCTTAAACGCCATCATGACCGATGTGAAGTGGCTTCAAAGTGTAGGCATCATACCAATGGGCGTCGCGACTGCACAGACGGCCCAAGTCATTCCTCAATCCAACGCCCCGACATACCAGGCCACACTTACGAATGTAACGCCACCGCCCGAAGCTTTCAGTCAAAAGAACCTAAACCCGCCGACCGACCAAATTTTCACTGGCGCGAACCAAGAACAAAACGCCCCCGGGTGGCTTCAAACGTACCAGCAGGACTGGGCTAATTTCACGACGGGCATCCAGAAGGGCGCGCAGACAGCGGGGCAAGATCTAACCGACTGGTGGAACGGCCTCTGGGCTAAGACCACCCAGGATACGACTACTGGAACGGACGACGTGACCACCGCAGCAGCGAGCGGGATGGGGCCGCTGGCCACTACCACTTTGAATATTGGAAACCAAATCAACACTAACCTTGGCTCAACGTTATGGTCTAAAGTAACAACGGCCGTGCAGCCTGTGGCTGCGGCTCTCAGTAATACATGGTCGCAGATTCAAAGTGGGGCGCAGGCAGCGTTCGGCGCCGTTACCTCAGGTTTAGCGGCAATCCCGTCCACAAAGGACATCACTGTTAGTTCTGTGGTTTCGGATGCGGTTACTGGATTCGACCAAGTCACCGCAGTTATCTCTACAATTCCGTCGATGATAGAAACGACTGTCACCACGATTGCGGATGATGCGATCAGCGTTATTCAAAACGTCATCAGTTGGCTCGACAAAATCCCCAGCGAGATTATGACCAGCATTAACGTGAGCCTTTCGGGGGCTGGACTTGGAGAATTTACAGGCCCAGGCTATCAACTCGGCGGCATGGTTCCCACAACGGGGATCTACATGCTTCACGGCGGCGAGGAGGTTCTAACGCCGGCGCAACAGGCAGCCATAGGCGCAGGTCTAACGCCACCCGCAGCGCCAACTTCCCAAGGAGGATCCGGCCCGATGCAACTTCAGAACCAAACCGTCGTTCAGTTGGATGGGCAAACGGTCGCAAGCATACTTGAGCAGAAGATTATTCGGCAAAGAAAATTTGGTTCAGGCTACAAATACACGGCGGTAACATGAGTTGACGCTCACACAGCGGTCCTCGGGCATCATTTACAGTAGCGATTTAAGTTCGCTCGGTAATTGGAAAACCACCATTTGGGATACGCCCAACGATAATTATAGTCTGGGAACATGCACCGTCCCAGGTTTCTTTGAGACTACGGCGTTCAGCAACGGCAACGCGTGGGCTCTTTTCTACGCGTGCTTCGAAGCCTACGCTTACTTCTATCAGTCCTTCAACCTCGGAACCGGCGCAGTTTTCCGGCTGAATTACAAGACGCCAATTCCGCCAGCTGCAGGTAGGTCGAACGTTGCCGCACTTAAAGTGGGAAGCACCAGTTTCGGTACCGTTGGTGAAGCAGCTTGGACAGGCATACAGGGTACTCTACCGGGTGGTACGCAACAAATTCAGATCGGTTACGCTTTCGCCCTTAGCCCCGATACTTCTGGCCAAAGCGTAGAGATCGCTGTCGAGGACCTACTGATCTACTCGTCTAACAATGTAACTATAACTGGGTTAGCTGGCGGTCAGAAAGTTTCACTCTACACGGCTGGACCCGGCGGTGGCTTAGTCGGGTCTGCCACCTGTGCTGGTAACGCCACATCAGTCGTCATCAGTCTTGCGAGTGTTTGGGCTGCTTTGCCCGCGCAAATATACGCGATGGTCTACGCCGCCGATGGTTCAACTTTAGTTGAGCAGACGCAGCCTCAAACAATGTGTGGCGGCGACGTTTGGAATTGGACACCGCTTCAAACGTTGAGTCTCACCGTGGATAATTTTCAGATTTACCAGAAGAACGCCCCATCCAAAGCCCAGCCGACAACTGCAGTTATCACGGCTACGCTGATCAATTTAGCTACCAAGTTACCGTATCCTAGTAAAACAATTAACTTCTCAACCTCCCTCGGAACACTCAGCGCGGCAAGTGCGACCACAAGCGCCGCTGGGTTAGCGGTCGTATCCCTCACCTCGACCACCCCGGGCCTCGCTGTGGTTCAAGCAACTTGGACGGGCGACGCTACCGTGGGCGCTGCAACCGGCTTCGTCAACGTTCACGTATTCTACGATGCTGAGGGACCGGATGAAACGCAGCCTTTCCAACTATACGTTGAGGGCTGCCCGTATTCCTATGTGGGTGGAACCGGTGGCACAAGTCATTACGGGCAGAACTATCAGCAGAAGATCGAAACCTTCACGTTCGACCTGCCGCGTTATTATCCAACGCTTACGCCGCGGGGAATCGTTCGGGTCTATCGGTACGGTGTCTTAGAGTACGCTGGACTCCTAGAGGATATTAAGCGAACTATAGGCAGCTCGTACAAGATTACTCTTTCAGGTTCTGACGCCTCCAAACTCTTAGACACCCGAATAATTCAGGAAGCGGAGTTTCTTGCGGCAAGCCCAGAGTTCATCATCAACAGCCTACTAACCAATTACCAATGCGGCATAATGGTGGGACAGCTAGGCACTACGGGCATCACGTTACCAAGCGTACTTTTCACTGATGTTACGCTTCGCGCTGCGATCCAGCAGGTTTGCGGCCTCATTGGTTGGACGTACCGAGTCAACCCGAACTTGACCCTTGACTTCGCCTCGCAGTTCGGAGGCGGCACATCGAACGTTGCCTTCAATGAAGGCGATACGGTGGGTGACTCAACGAGTGAACTAGATTTCTCCACGATGGGCAACCGAATGTACCTGGTTGGAAACGGTATAGTCAGCATTCAAAGTGACAGCGATAGCATCAACAAATACGGCTTAATTGAACAGGTGGCATTCCAGAAAACCGTCACCGACGCAACCACCCTAGCCATAGCCTGTCAGGCTATGCTCGCGGATTCCGAAAACACCGAACTCATCGCCCAAATAACTGTGAGAGACACGAATCCTCCAGACACTTTCGGGCCTGAGGATTCGATTACCGTCAACATTCCCGACCTCGGGTTAGCTGGCCTATACACCGTGGTTCGCATTCAGCGGGATCTAAGTGACCCGACGATTGCCACAATCGACCTGAACCGGCGTATGCCTCAACTGTGGGAGCTTGACGAAACCTCAAGCCGAATGCTAAGCGACCTCAGCGCCGGAATCACCCTGGCAGCATAATCATTCGTTACTGAATGATGGCGCCTCCTAACAGCAGCGCCTTACAAGTAGATAGGGAAGTGGAGGAAAAATTTCTATGAGCTATTTTAATTTCGCAGTCCAGAACGCCGATTGGACTCTCCAGTCGGACGTCAACGGCAACTTGATACTGACAAGTCAAGACGGCACACTGAAACTGGGCCCTGTTTCTGCTGCCCTAATGATGAGCGCTAACGCAGTGATCGCAGAACTCGCTCGCTATGTGGAGGGTGGGGGAACTTGACAGGCCAGAACCTAGTAGATCGGGCTATTGCAAGAGCCGCCATCCGCGTCGCCCAACGATACGGCGCACACGACTACGCCCAGCACTATTCGCAGTTCACGATCCACAAATTCAGGGACCCCAAGGACCGTGTGGCTCGCGCAGCCATAGACGGCGTAGGGCTAGACGAGATCATGCGACAGTTCGACACATTACTGGCCATCAAACGATTCCGCGGCAACTGCCTTCTGAACGCTGGAATCAACATACTTTGGACTCTAGTAGCCGGGACGGGTGCAACTCTATTCAACAATGTCAACGCGTACATCGGTGTGGGTGATAGCACAAGCGCGGCAGTAGCAACACAGGTCGCACTTCAAGCCAGCACGAACAAAGCATACGCAGCCATGAATGGAGGATACCCGACTTTCGGATCTTCGCAGCTGGCGACTTGGCAGGCAACCTTTGCCAGCGCCGTCGCCGACTATGCGTGGAATGAAATCGGTATCTTCAACGCGGCTGCCGGTGGCGGAACGATGCTGGACCGTGCGCAGCAAGCGATGGGCACTAAGGTTAGCGGAAACCTTCAATACATAAGTTGAAGGCCGCAGCTTCCTGGATCGCTACTGTGCAGATCACGTTAGCCTAAGCTTTCTTTCCTTCGCTGAGTTTCTTTCAGCTCAGCACCCTCACGATTTCAAGCCGTGGTAACCTTGTCGGAGAGTAGATGCTATGGAGGTACTAGCCGTAGGCATCTCGTCCAAACTCTCGCTATTCTAGCCCTCGCTGTCGGGTACGAGCAAACCATCCTCTACCCCGTTACATCTTGGAACGAGAAAGCATACGAGAAATTTCTGCGCGACGCTATTCTGGGACTAATTTTTCTTCGAGGCGCAGCAGCAAACATCGTTCTCGTTCAAGGTCCATATCGAGGCACAGGGACCAGTAGCCCGCTTGTATTCACCAATTTACTTGGCAGTACACCTACGAACGGTAACTTACTCATATTGGCTATCGCGAATAACAGCGGTAACAGTGGCACGAATCTCGCTGTCACCGGCATAACTCAAACCGGTGTAACTTGGACTTACGTTAATTCGATCTCCAATTTTGGGGAACAATGCGAACTGTGGTGGGGGCTAATTGGTAGCGGGACCTCTAAGTCAATAACCGTGACTCTAAGCGGCAATCCAGCCAGTTTGGCAGTAGTCAACGTTTGCGAATGGTCAGGCATAACGACAGTAAGTCCAGTAGACCAAAACGGGACCGTAGCGAATGTCACGTCGCCCGTAACGATTTCAACAAGTGGCGCAACAACGTTCGCCAATGAATTAGTGGTAGTCAGCGCCGGAACTTGGAACGGAGGAGCGACCTCAATATCAAGCCCAAGCAACGGTTACACGTTGCTTGACGGTACAGGTGGGTCTAATGTTGCCACCAGCGCTTACATGTATAAGATTGTGACTTCAACCGGAACACAAAGTACCACATACACCGACTCAGGAGCCCAAGCCAATCGAGTGGCGGTCATCGCCACATTCAAAGCGATAAATTTCATCTCCACATCTGAGGCTGGTACAGGCACTGATTTGACGGTGTCTCTGCAACCGGTTCTAGCGCCTGCTGAGAGTGGAACCGGTACCGAAGCGCTTACTCCCGTCAACACGCCGATTGCGGCTGAAAGCGGCATCGGATCGGAAAACGATTTCCCCACCTACATTTTGACTGTGACTGAGGTTGGCACTTACACGGAAACGGACATCAGGACCACCGGCGTTCTACCCTACTACTCGCCAGTTGTGTTAGAGGAAGGCGTCTTTAGTGAAGTGTTCACGGTCGCCGTCTACACGGAGGTTGACGTGTTCGAGTCTGTAGCTGGGACTGAATTACTTAGCACCGTTGGAGGCCCAGCGATTAATGAAACAGGCTCCGGCACCGACCTGCCAGCTCTCAGCGTAACCTTCACCGTTGCCGACTCCGGGTTAGGTGTTGAAGGCTGGGGCCTAACAGCATCATTTACCATCACTGAAACAGGTTCTGGAGCGCACGGATCCAGCGTTTCTGGAGGCCCCGGAATCAATGAAACAGGCACAGGTACGGAGAAGCTTACACCTGGCCCTCTGATAACGACTGGAGAATCAACTCAAGGTACGGAAATAACTCAATCCGTCCTTGCCTCATTGAAGTCTACGGATAGTGGAACGTTCACAGAATATATCCTTGTACCGTGGCCAGTGCCAATCGTTCCCGAGATCGGTTTAGCGGTTGAACTCGCCTACACGATGCAGGGACAACTTAGCGTGGACGGAACGTCGTTCTCCCACGTTCTCACCGTTCAGTTAGATGAGCTCGTGAATATGACGAACCTGCCGGCGAGCGACGGGTTGCCTAATGAGGTCTACCAGGGTGGTAAGGGACGAAAATTAACGATCACCGGTTGGACGACGGACTTGGCCGGCGAGCTTGCAATGATTCTTGGCTTAGCAAACAACACGAAGCATTTCTTCATGCTACCAACAGGCGAGAGTTTCTACGCCTACGTATCGTCCGTGCCTAAACCTAAGAAGGCGGAAGATGGCGCGATCTACAATTACTCCTTCGTGGCTCAAGAGGCGATAGACTGATGGCTGACGACGAAACGAAAGTTCAATTCGGCCCGGTCGTCTTTCAACACGTTCTGGAAGTTGACTTCGCTGCCAACCAGGTATTACTTGACACTGTGGTGCCTGCGCGAAACGTAGACCATTGGACGCCTTCAACGGCATGGAATAAAGGCCGTACTGCCACCGTTTCAGGAGAAATCAGAGCAACAACGATCGCCTGGGCAGCCAATGAGCTGGCGAAGCTGCGACGCTTGCGCGACGGCGTAACGAGACTATTCGACATGCAAGATGGCGTAACGACGTTCAACGCTAAAATGGGGGACATACACAGCACGATCCTAGCCGGAAACTGGTACCCAGGCTGGTACTTCATCGAATATTCCGTAGACCTGTGGGAATCAGCGTACTAGGACTATTTTTCCGCACGCAACACTCCCTAGCGTAAGCGCCGCTACCGAGAGTAGTTTGATGGAAGTCAATCGCTACCCAATTTGAGAAGATCATTCTATATCCAACGTTGAGCGCATTTCGAGTAGTATTCATATAGCGTATTTAGAGTGTGTCATCGAGAAGAACAAGCAGTGTCACCGAAAATGGGAGTCATGGGCGAAGTTTCAAAGGCAGTCATCCCAGCTGCGGGTCTGGGGACGCGTCTCCTTTCCGCCACGAAAGAACAACCCAAGGAGATGCTGCCACTGTTCGCCTCAGACGACGGGATTCTATGCCTAAAGCCAGCTGTCCAACAGATATTCGAGCAAATGTTCGAGCTAGGCCTGAGGGAATTTTGCTTCGTCGTTGGTAAGGAGAAACGTGCGATCGAGGATCACTTTACCCCTGACCGAGACTATGTTATGGGGCTGAACACACACGGTAAGACTGCCCAAGCGCTGCAGTTGGAGCGATTTTACGATAGAATCGATAAATCAACAATAGTTTGGGTGAATCAGCCTGAACCTCAGGGATTCGGCCACGCTGTTCTTCTAGCCGAGCCATTAGTTGATTCTGAAACATTCTTTGTGCACGCAGGGGACACTTACATAACTTCGGCCTCGATCCCAATACAATCACGTCTACTTCATGCGCACTTCAACAATGTTGCAGATGCGACTCTTACAATTCAACAAGTGGAAGACCCGAGAGGCTATGGGATAGCGGAGGTACGCGCATCAAGCACAGGACAGCAGGTGTTGGGCGTCGAGGAGAAACCGACGCACCCAAAGAGCAAATTGGCTATCATGCCCCTTTACATCTTCAACGGAACTATTTTCGAATCCCTTAGGAAAACCAAGAGGGATCAGCTGGGAGAGATTCAGCTGACGGACGCCATTCAGGGTCTATTGGAGTCGGGACACAACGTTCAGGCAGTCAGCCTACAACCAGAGGACCTGCGCTTGGACATCGGAACGCCTGAGACATATTGGGAAGCACTGGAGCTGTCCTATCGCAACGCCACGGCGAAGACAGGTTCGGTACGGACCTGAGCATTTCGGATCCGTCCGTTAAGGGTAGCATCGAAGCATTCCAAGAAAGCCTTAGTGGGGTTTAATCGTTCAGAGGGCCAACTATATTGGTTACAGGTGGCGCTGGTTTCATTGGAAGTTGGATTTGTGAGGGACATGCGAAGAATTTCCATATTCGGTCTAGGCCGCGTCGGGCTAGTAATGGCAACGTCCTTTGCAAAGCATGGGCTCAAAGTCATCGGGATCGATCCGAATCCACGCGTAATCGAAATGCTCCAAAAAGGCGTCCCTCCATTCTACGAGCCTAAATTGAGGGAATATCTTGATCATGCATTGAAGAAACGAACGCTGCTGGTAACACAGGACTCTACATTGAATTCGAGTTCTGACCTAGCCTACATCGCGGTGAGTACACCGAGTCGAGCTGAAGGTGGAATAGATCTGTCATACGTCGAGAAGGCAGCGGAAATGATCGGACAGTCGCTGCGGGGCGCGGCCAAATATCAGCTCGTAGTAATCAAGAGCACAGTAACGCCCGGCACCGCCCGTAACGTAGTCAAGGCAACCATTCAACGGGAATCTCAAAAGACGCCGGAGATTGACTTCTCAGTTTGCTCAAACCCTGAATTCCTACGAGAAGGAAACGCTATCTATGATACGGAATTTCCAGACCGGATAGTGATTGGAAGTGATGACCTTGCTGCTATGCGTAGACTTGAACGATTCTACAAGAAATTTCACGGGCCCAAGATTCCTCCGGTAATAAGGACCGACTTCGAGAATGCAGAGCTAACAAAGTATGCGAACAATGCCTTCTTGGCCACTAAAATCAGTTTCATCAATTGCATAGCAAATATAGCGGAACTCGTCCCGCACGCGGATGTCAAACCTATAGCGGCGGGCATAGGATTGGATAAACGGATAGGGCACCAGTTCCTTGACGCAGGGTTAGGTTGGGGCGGGTCGTGCTTTCCAAAGGATCTCGAAGCCCTACTCAGCTTTAGCCGAGGGCTTGGATACGGCGCGGATTTGATCCGGGCGACTGTTGAGACAAACAAGAAACAGGCTGAGAAAGCAGTCCAATTCGCGAAACACTTCTTGGGTTCGTTAGGAGGAAAACGCATCGCAGTGTTGGGGCTAGCGTTCAAACCAGAGACCGACGATATGCGAGAAGCTGTCTCCGTGCCAATCATCAACAACTTCCTAAACGAACGGGCAACCGTTGCAGTCTGGGATCCAGAAGCCATGGAAAATGCTCGGCGAATATTCGGAAACAGGGTTGAATATGCAACTGGCAGTTCCGATTGCCTCGAACAAGCCGACTGCTGCATTCTCATAACCGAGTGGCCCGAGTTCAAGAAAATCCGTCCAGAAGTCTACATCAAGAAGATGCGTCAACCATTTGTCATTGATGGCAGACGTTTCTTGGACCTGGCGATTTTCAGATCGGCTGGAGTACACGTTAGGGCGATCGGGCTGGGACCGGAAAGTTAGGTAAGCTACCCTGTTGGATATCTAGAGGCCTAACAGACGGGACTGTGTAAGGTTGCCAGGGAAACAAGAAATATCGCAGGTTAGCCGCATTGCGTAGACTCATCATGTTATATCACGGAACACACCTTAGGCGTAGGCGGTGTTGGTCATTTGGCTACTAGTCGTATTCTCGTCACTGGCGGAGCCGGCTTCATGGGTTCATGGCTCGGAGACGAACTTCTCAATAGGGGAAACGAGGTTATTGCAGCAGACAACCTGTTGGGTGGAAAACAAGAAAATGTCAATCCCGGCTGCAAGTTTGTGAAAGCCGACCTCACAAAAAAGGAACAAGTTGAAGCCATCGTTGGTCAAGGTGTGGATGTGATTTTCCATTTGGCAGCATACGCCGCAGAAGGCCAGTCGGTTTTCTCGCCAATAGCGATAAATGAAATCAACATAGCTCCCATGAACAACCTGCTAGTATCCGCGGTCAACCACGGCGTCAAGAGATTTGTCTTTACTTCGTCTATGGCGGTGTACGGAGACCAAAAACCGCCCTTCGGCGAGGACCTTCCACGCCGGCCTGAAGATCCCTACGGTGCGGCCAAAGCGTACTGTGAGAATATGTTAGAAATTTTTAGCCGAGTCTACGGGCTCGAATATGTGATTGTTCGTCCGCATAATGTGTATGGCGCCAAGCAGAACATCGCTGATCCATACAGGAACGTGTTGGGCATTTGGATCAACCGGATCATGAGGGGTAAGAACCCTCTAATTTATGGCGATGGCGAGCAGAAGCGCGCGTTCTCTTACATAGAGGACATCACGCCGGCTCTTGCAAATGCAGGCTTCTACGCTAAGGCACAAGGTCAAATCATTAACTTGGGCAGCGAAGAGGCAGTCACTATCAATGAAGCATGCAGATTAGTCCTCGAACTTACTGGAACCACATTGAAGCCTGAAAAGGTCCCGGCGCGACCAAACGACGTGAAATATGCCTACAGCACGGCTGAGAAATCAATGAAACTCCTAGACTACCAGACTCGCCATCCGCTCAGGAACGGGCTCCAGAAGATGATTGAATGGGCAAGGGTCATGGGACAACAGGAGCCGACGTATACGCTGCCGCTTGAAATAACCAAGAACGCCCCCAAGGTTTGGATCGAGCAATCAATCTGATGTGAAATGCACAACTTGCGCCTGAAATCTATCAGGCCCTCCCAAAACGGAGAGACCGCGGTTTGGACATGAGCCAACAGAGAAGAACAACGCATAGTGGAAAGCAAAGGTACGCTAGTCCTAAGATCGATGTCTTCGTCCTGAATTACAATGGTCAAAACCACTTAAAGCGAATATTACCATCACTCTTCAAAATGACATGGCCTAATTTCACAGTCCATGTTGTTGATAATGGCTCCACCGATGGCTCTCAGGATTTTGTTCGAAAAAACTATCCAAACGTGAAATTAATTGAGATGGGAACTAACCTGGGGTTTTCTCGAGCCCTTAATTTTGCGGTCAGCAAATCTAACGCACCCTTCGTCTGCTTACTCAACAATGACATGAAGGTTACTCCCAATTGGCTCAACATCCTAATGAAGGACCACCAAGACCCAAATGTCGCTATGACGGTGCCGAAAATGTACGATTTCCATGGACGACTCAACTCAACCGGAGGCGCATGCGACTACTACGGCTTTGCCTACAATCGAGGCATAGGTGAAGTGGACCGAGGCCAATACGACCAACCCTGTTATGTGCCCTATGGGTGTCTCGGAGCCGCCATTGTCAGGAAATCCGTATTTGATGAAATCGGATATCTTGACGAAACTTACATGATCTATCACGAGGACGTAGACTTCTCGTGGCGTCTCATCTTAAGGGGCCACAAGATTGCGTACAATCCCAGGTCGGTAGTTTACCACCACCATATGGGAACGATGATGGCAAGTGGTCGCAGCGGGATAATCGGGTTGTGGGAACGTAACCGGTTCCGAACACTGCTAAAGAATTACCAAGTGAGAACGCTTGTAACCATATTTCCTACTCTCGCAATTCTAAAAATACTTCACATAGGATACGCCGTAATCGTCGATAAAGACGCAAAAGAGGTTCGTGCCGTGTTATCCGCTTACATTTGGAATCTGCGGCAACTCAAAGATACAGTTCTAGAGCGAAGAAGAATTCAGAGATCCCGACGCTTCCCCGATTCGGAGCTTAAGCGGAGTTTAATCCCTTGGAGCATCGAACTAAGGTTAGGCTTGGGCAAAATCTATCATCCCATAGCTCGGCGCGGACCGGGCTTCATGCTCTCACATCCGTTTCAGCGGCCCTGACCAAAATATCGCAAAAACTACAACCATGCTCCAAGTAGTCGGAGTGAACTCACGAGAAAAACGGATACGCGGTTTATGCGAAAAGAAGTTCTTTCTGATAACAAATGCCTCAAGCTTAGCATTCCACCGTAGACCTTGTAACACGGATCCAAACAGTCTCGTTATTGCGTAACTGGATTCCTGTGTGGCTAGACGCATGAGATGTTTTCTTCTTGGCCAGGGAGTCGGAGACCCGGCGATTCAGCTTAAATCATCGATTGATCTCGAAAGAGGTGTGCATTAATGGGTAGGTTGGATGCGGGATCAGCGGGCAACTCTAATCGAGAAATGCGAAATGACGCTCCTTGACTTCGAACGAAGAGGATTCGTGCAGTCAAAGGTACTTGATTATTTCTCTGGAAATTGCTGTTGAGTATTGGTGGCTCCTCGGCGGGTAGCCCAAATCAGTAAGACCACCAAAAGCCCTATTCTAATCAGACTGATGTCCCAGATTGGACCCCACGGCTGAAACGGATTGTCAACCGAGAACCAAGAGAGAATGATGCTTGAATTAAGAAAGTCGAAGGCTAAGAATGGGATAAGGGTGAAAACCGGACTTAGGACAAACATTGGAAGAAGCCATATATTGTATTGGGGCGGGTAGGATGGAAAAACAAGAATCGTCACCGCGGTTATGACCCATGCCTTCAGCACGAGAGACCTGTTGGAAAAGGTCATGTGGAGAATTGCGAGAATTATAAGTGACCATGCCACTGCCGTTATCAGCCAATCTTGAGTGGCTAACCCGTAGTAGCGTATCACCATCCATATGCTATCTTCTACGTACACCGCCTGTCTGGCCGACAGATTCGAGTTCAACCACGCTTGGAAATCTATGAGGATGAACGGCAAATTTGGAATCAGCCCACCCAGGACGGCTGAGAGCAGCATCTCGAAACGATCGCGCCACGAACCTACCTCTTTCATGAATGGAGGAAGCAGGAGCAGAGGATAGGCCTTAGCCGCAAAACCCAAACCCAAGCAGAACCCCGAAAGTCGTGACTTCTTTCTGAATAGGCAGTAAATAGCTGCAATTACGAAGCATATTGCTACGATGTCCCAGTTGAAAAATGACATAACTAGGAAGGACGGCGCCATTATGAAGAACGGGATGATTCTTCCGCGATCCAATCCAAACTCCGTGCAAGTCCGGTAGAGAAAGTATACAGCGGCTATGACGAAGAGGTATATCAGAAAAGCCATGGTCACTATGTAGTAGAAGAAGCTGGGCGCAAGTCCGCTTACCCAGATCATGATTGCCGGGATTGCCGGGTACTCAAGAAAGTAGGCGTGGTAGGGGATTCCGTTATTCGTCGGGAGAACGACTCTGTAGTATAGCGAGGTAATGTCTGTATAGAATCCTGGATAAAGTATCTTAGATGAAACGCTGAGAAGGTATGCTGCAGTGGATAGGGCTAGGAAATCTCGGAGTTTGAGACGCATTTTCAGCCCTTAGTCCTGTGCAGCAACCTCTTCGGCAAGTACCATCCAAGAAGGGTAAAGACCGCAACCGCGGAGTAGAACCGCCCGTCGTACGGATCGAACGTCATTGAATATGAGCTTGTTCGGCCTACCACGACCACATCAAGTGCGTACACGATTGATTGAGGCCCACCATATTGTGTGGTCTGAAATATCTCATACTGCAAAAGCGTATTCATCGAGTACTTTCCAGTTAAAGTATCTGCGGGAATCTGAAAAGGAATTCTATACTGCACTCCCCCTGCTGGAGCGACATCTATCCCCGTTTTAGGGATTCCTGATGAGAGATACGTGCCATTCATCCATGGAAAACTAATTCCAACTGATAGTAGTCGAATTGGCGTTAGGCCAGTGTTATTGATTTTCACATCGACCGAATTGGGGGCTGCGGAGACGAGGGGGCTGTAATCGAATGACCAGTTCACGTCGAATGGTTCCTGTCCTAGCACCGGAGCGGGGATGAGGGCTAAAGAGAGTAGTAGTGAAGCGCCGAAGATGAATAGCGTTATTGTCGTCTTCTTCGAGCTTGGGAGTCCGTTCATTGGGGGGAACCCTCGGGTCCGTTCTCCGGGGGGTTAGAGGTCTTCTTCCTTCTTCTCGACTACGGCAGGCTTCTCGGCTGCGGGCGGCTCACCCTCAGGTTGCCCCGGCGTCGGAGCAGTCTCCTTGGGTTTCCTAATGAGTCGTTTGATTCGGCCTCGTTCAAGGAATAGGCCTATTGCGACCACCGCAACGAGTACTCCGATAGTTTCCGAGCTCGATGATGATTGTGTTCCAGTGCCCGCTGTTGATGTTTGGCTTTGCTGAGTTTGAGGATAGGCCAATTGCAAGTCCGTTACCCACCATCCAGCTTGGACGGTTGTCGCATTTTTCTGGTTCGAGACGCGGTAGGTAACGTATGCGCTCAGCCGGTGCGTTCCGGGCGTGACGTTGCTAGGAACCGTGACGGGTATGGAGTACACTATTTGTTCCCCGCCCGTTAGAACTGCACCCTTATCGCTGTTTCCGCCAATGAAGAAATTGTTGGGCGCGTCCCATTCAAACCGGAGGCCAACGAATGTCAGCTGTACCGTGCTGTTTACCGTGTCCGTAATCGTAACTGCGACGGTGTCGATTTGCCCAATTGGCATAGGAAGCGCAGTACCAAAATTAACAGATATGGGGAACCCTTGGGCCGCGGCCGATGCCGCAAGTGAAGATAGAATCAGCAAAGCGGCTAAGGCGTATAATGTTCTTTTCACTCTTCTTGCACGACCCTACGTGAGTCTGAGGCCCTGAGAAATAAAACCTCTTGCATATGCGCTCTGGGTCGAATGCTGATCCAAAGTTTCACTAGCGAAACGCCATCCAAGAAAGAATAGCTATGCCAGTGCACTATGAGGTTTAGAAGCGACCCTCCCACTTTTCACCTGGCACTTTCTATCTTCCAATGGGGTTTCTACGTGCGACTATCACGTACTGTGGCGCGAGAAATGAGAGGATGTGAGAGCGTTTCGAAAGTTCCGTTTTCTTGATGAAACTGAACATGCCCCTGTTTTTTAGGAGAGGCGAGAAGGGAAACCAGGGGCGGTGTGTCCCAAGGAATAGCCCTGCCACAAAGACGGCGTGCTCGCGAATCACAGTCAAATGGCTCGAAACAAGCTGGGCCCGAACCTGGGCTGGGGCGAGGGTCCATTCAGGGTATACCCGCCGAGTAGAGAGTTTATGGTACAGCTCAGTGAAGAGGTTCATACGGCAATCGAATGAGATCAGCAAAACCCCACCTGCCTTCAATGCCTGAGATTCACCGGAAACCCAAACCTCTCGTAAGCGTTCAGGCATATGATCTACGGTTGAAGCGTCGATTATGAAATCGAATTTTCGTCGAAATGGAGAAGCCAGCAGGGTAGCCCGGACTACCTCGAGCCCCGGATTCGATTGCTTCGCAGATTCGCAAACATATCGACATACATCAATCGCAACGAGCCGACACTTCTTGGATGAATCGTTGACATACGCTGCGAGGTTCCTATCAACCTCGATGCCTTCGTTCCACAAATCGGTTTTGAGAACCAAACATCTCCGAGGAAGATGCTTCCTTATCACTTGCCTGATGAGTTCGCCGTATACCTCACGAAAGGCAATGTCCTTGAAGGCGACGCTGCTTCGTCCTGTCTTAAAACGCGGTGCAATGTCCTCCCACGTCCTAAGCATCTCCACCTCAACTTTTGAGAGCAAGAATTCCGCTCCTCGTCCCACGCGGTTTAGTCATCCGACAGCTGCCTAACCGTAGAGCTTCAATGAGGCATATTCGCTCAAACCCTTCAAAGCCGCCTTGGGGCCCAAAGCTCTCGTCCAACGGAACATTAGCCTGAGAGATTCGAGGCGTTCGTTTGAAGAAAGCTGGTCTAATTTTTCGACCGCGATCTGGCACGCTTTCTCTTTCGGAATTTCCCCGGCGGGAAGCCCCTTAAACACTGTTTCAAGGTTGCTGGTTACTATCTTAGAGATCAGCGCATGGGTCTCCTTTGAATTCGCTGCGAGTTGTTGAGCGAAGCTTGCTATGATGCCCCCTGAGTTCGAAATGAAATCGGGGATTGAGATGATTCTTCTTTCGGCCAAGGTTTTCTCTCCCTGAACGGTTACTGGTGAATTTGATAGTGGGCAAACTATCTTCGCCCTAACTTGACCCGCCACTGCAGCGTTTAACGTCAGTGCTCGGGCACCTGGAATAAGAATATCCGCCTCCGCAACGTTCACGTATTCTTTGGGATGCAAGCTCGCTGCTGGGTGTGCATTCACGTAAGCTCGGAGCATTTGCTCAACACCAAGGGGAGAAAGTGAAGCCAGGTCCTCCACGTTCAAGCCATGAGGGTCACACACCGTCCCATACAGGTTGCCAACGGCCACAACTCTGAAGCCTTCCGAGGAAAACAACTTTGCTGTGGGGACCCCAACTCTCCCGAAGCCTTCCAGGGCAACCGTGCGAGCCTTGAAATCCGGGTGCGTTCCGTTGGCATATTTGACGCACGCTAGAATTCCTATTGCGCAGGCATCTCCTACCGAAACAATACCCCTGAACAATCTGCGAGCGGTCTCAGATAGAGTAGTGACTGCATCAACGTCAGCTTCGTTGAATCCAATGTCGGTGCCCGGAAAGTATGATCCTCTTCGGATAAATGTAGAAATCGTTCGAGCAACTAATCTCACAACAACCTGTCTGTCATAATCGTTCGAACTAATGTCTAATCCACACTTTGCGCCGCCAATCGGAATGCCTGCCATTATGCCCTTCAACGTCATCGACCTTGCTAAGGTTTTGACCTCTTCCAAGTCTAGATGGGTTGCAACTCTGATACCTCCCCAGCATCTACCAAGAACAGATCGGTCCACAACAAAGTGGCAATTTCCTAACACATCATTTGAGGAGATAACGAGCTCCGGGTCGTATCTTGGAAGAAGAGCTGATTCCAATCAGTCCACCTAGCCAACGGGGGACTCAGTGTTTGCTTCGAACGTATTTGAGTTCGCGGGGCACTCCAGAGTCTCCAACCACAAACGTCCTGTCAAGCATCTAGTAGTATTTTCATGAACTTTGAGAATCGGAAGTTTCAGAAGCACGCTCGCGTTCTTGATCTATTTGCAGTGATGCGTCTGCGGTCTTGGTGAAAGGTTCTTCATGCGCCTGATGTTGTTGTTGTCACCGTGGTGACTACTGTTACAGTGGGAGTGGCAGCGGCCGTAGTCTGAGTAGTTGTCGTAGCCACGTGGAGGACCGTAACGGTTGAGGTTTGAGTGCTAGTCTTAGTGTTCGTCACAGACGCAGTGCTAACGCTAGTCGCAGTGGCCGTGTTGCTGACAGTAGTGGTAGTTGCAGGCTCGCGCAACGTAGCCGCAGTAGTAGATAGCGTAACAGTCGGCGAGAACACGGTGGCGGTCGAGGTAGCCGTAACAATAACGTTAGTGTAGCTGTAGAAGGTAACAGTCACTTGAGTAGTGTCGGTATCCGTGCCAGTAGTAGTTGCGGGGACACGCAGGGTAGCCGCAGTACTGGTTGCAGTCACAGACGCAGTAGCAGCCGTGGAGGTTGGCGTTGTGGTGACGGTTGCCGCAGTCTTAGTTGGAGTCACGGTACTCGTAGAAACCGCAGAAACCACCGTAACCGACTTGGTATTAGTCACAGTTGCAGTTGAAGTCAGAGTCTTTGTTGCGGTCGCAGAACGAGTCGCAGTCTGAGTCGTACTAAACACAACAGGCGTAGTACGCGTAACAGTGGCAGAAGCAGTCGACGTCGCAGTAGTAGTCGTCCCCTTCAACAACGTAGCCACAACTGTGGTGAGAGTGGTAAGAGCAGTCTTGGTACTTGTAACACAGCCCGCACATGGCGTCAGAACCGTCACCTGAACACTATTCACCTGCTGACCGAAGGGTGTGACTACTGGCTGGACTCCGACCAGCTGCAGGAACTCGTCCGCAAACTGATGCAACTCATGAAAGACATTCGTCAAAAGCACGTTGAAAGTATTCGTCTCGGTAACCGTCACCGTCCCACCAGCCGTCGTCGTCGCAAACGCCGTCTCCGTAGCCGTACTGGTCGAGGTACCGGTGCTGAGCGTCGTCACACCCGTCTCCGTAGTCGTCTCCCCAACACTGGAAGTCACCAAACTAGTCGATGTGCTTGTGGACAGAATAGTCGTGTAGATCGTGGTGGCAGTGCCAGCCACGGGACCAGTAACCGTACTAGTGGTCGTCATGGTCCCGGTAACCGTCGGAGCATTCGTGACCGCGGATAAGGTCGTCGAGCCGGTGATAGTTGAAAACGTTGAAGTCGTACTCGTAGAACTCGTCGTCGCGGTAATGCTCGTCGAAGTTAAGGTTGTGGTCGTCGTTGTAGTCGGAGTAACTGGATCACCCGCTCCAATGTTGTTTCCTTGCAGGGAGGAGACGGGAATGTTACCACAGACCGATGTTCCATCAGTTACAGTTATACTCGACGCGGTGGACCAGAAATATATGCCGTTCCAATATTGGATGACGGTGGCTGAATCCGCTAAACTGTCCGGTACGCACACGTTGGCTGTGCCAGTTGTTATCCCTGAGATGGCTACGTCGAAGAGCTTTGGATTATTCAACTCGAACGTCGGGAGGCCATAATTCTGTGTGGAGAGAGTCTGAGGTAAGATAAAGACGGATGCGCTAGCTGTTGATCCGCTAATCGTAACCGTCATACTCGTCAGACTAGACGTAAACGACCCATCCCCACCACTGAGGGTTATGATGTCACTATCAGCCGTCACCTCGTTGGCCCAAAACGCTAACACTCGACTATTCACGTGATCCGCAACCCAGAGATTACCGGAATAATCAAACCCTAAACCGTATGGTTCCCATATTCCGTTCTGGGAGGTAGCAGAAGTTTTTGTGCTGAAGCCCGACTGACCCAGCACCAGCACCGCATCATTACCATCCGAACAACCATACCCGTAGTCGCAAGTAAATTCCAAAACGCGATTATTACCAAAATCCGAAACCCAGAGGTAACCGTGCGAATCAGTCACTACGTCACTTGGTCCGCTCATTCCGCTCTGGGAGGTGGCAGCGGTGTTTGTAGTGAAGGCTGTTGCGCCGCTTGGTTGACCCAGCTCCACCGACGCACTACTACCCCACGCACAATTCTCTCGGGCGGTGCAAACAAACCCCAAAACGCGATTATTACCGTAATCCGCAACCCAGAGAACGCTGGAACCATCAAACCCTAAACCGCGTGGGCCGCTCATTCCGTTCTGGGTGTCAGCAGCTGTGTTGGTGCCGTAGTATGATTGACCCAGCACTTCCACCCAGTCACTACCGTTCGAACAAGTGCTAGTGGCGGTGCAAGTAAACTCTAAAACACGATTGTTCCCGGTATCTGAAACCCACAGCCAATGATTTGAATCAAACGTTAAGCCAGTTGGTCCGCTCATTCCGCTCATAGTATCCGCAGCTGTCTTGGTGTTGAAGGCTGATTGCCCCAGCACCATTACCGCAGTGTTACCGTTCGAACAAGTGCTAGTGGCGGTGCAAGTAAACTCTAAAACACGATTATTCCCCGCGTCAGCAACCCAAAGGTTACCACTCGAATCAACCGCTACACCACTTGGGCCGTTCATTCCGCTCGGGGTATCCGCAGCTGTGTACGTACCGTAGCCTGACTGCCCTAACACCAACACCGCATTTTCACCATTACTGAATGGGCGGGTAAACTCCAAAACACGATTATCATAATAATCCGCAACCCAGACGTTACCATGCGAATCAACTCCTAACCCCTTCGGTTCAAACAGTCCATACTGAGTGAATGGCCAAGCGCTGCCCTCAATGAAGCTTGCTGGTTTTTGTCCGAGTTCTAGGCTGGCATACTGTCCAGTGCCGTAGGCAAATACTGGTTGAATGGCCCCTGCGCCCAAGAGACCACCACGGTTCCCACCATTGAAAGATAGTTTCCCGTCCTTCACGGACGCGTTCTGGACTGACCCAGTGTTAGTTGTGCTGAAATTATACGGCTGGGCTGGAGTTAGAAACAGTACGAAAGCTAATACTGTTAGGAGTAGTAGGGGCTTGCGAGATAATGTGCGAGTCAAGGGTTATCCTTTCAAGGCGACACTGAAAACAGCTCATAAGCTCTTAAGATTTTACAACTTCAGGACTCGCATTTGGAATTAAGCTATCCCGCAAATTTTCCGTTTTCGTCACGGAGCCACGTAGACATAGTAGGGTTAGGTATTCGTGAATTTGTAAATTTGTAAATTTCTTATCGACTGGGCTGAGGGACGGAGACTTCGCATTGACCATTTGTGACGACAAAATCTATTCGGAAATAACTATGCGTTTGCGATATTTGGCGGGAGGACGCAGATGGTTTCTTTAGGGGTTCTATGGAACTCAATGCGCTACACGTGATTCCACTACGCGAAATTTCGGAACGTTTGAGTTTTCTATTCTGTCGACCAGCTTTATCTCAAAAGGCAATCCTCGAAACACTGCTTGACAGCGACTGCGCACATTTGCAGTAACTGACTTTGCGTCGTCTCCCTGACATGTGACGAGGATTTCGATTGAGAAGTCTGGGCGTTGCGTCACCTTGAACCGGTCCACGCCAGGCACATTTTGAAGAGCATTTAGAACAGCTAAGGGAGACACATATTGACCATCCTCCGTTAGAATGAAATCCACAACCCTTCCTTGGATTCCCCCGATCAAAGGCAATCCTCGACCGCATGAACATTCATCACCGATTGGAGTCGCTACATCACTGATGGAATAGCGTATGATCGGCGTAGCGACCCTACAGAAGGAGGTTACGTGAACCTCACCTGGTTCGCCTAGAACAGCCCCTCCATTGCGAAGGAACTCTACGAGCAAAGTCTCAGCGTTTACGTGGTAACCTGAGTGGGATGGGCATTCCCACGCAATCGATCCCCCCGCCTCCTCACTACCGTAATGATCGTACACCTCGGCTCCAAACCTATCGCTAATGAGTTTCCGAGTCGCCTCGTCCAATATCCCGCCACTAGTGACTATGATCCTAAAGTTGAGGGTATTTCCGGTAAGCTCACTAAACTCGGCGAGAGCGTGGCAGTAGGAAGTCTGAGCCATTAACACGTCAGGTTTCAACTCCGAAAACAGCCGCAGATGCTCTTCAATGTCGGTGTCATAGGTTAGCTGCCTTGCGCATTTCTTTCTGACGTAGGACCATAAGCCGCGCCTGTCACCGAGACGGACTCTAGGTTGCGCTCCCCCCACTTCGCTTGTTCTCATCCTCACCACTCTGTCCCGAGGCGTTACACCATAAGCCCAGAGGAATCGCAGGTTTAGGGCATCGCGAAATGCGAATGCGTACTCATCCTCCAGTAATACGAGCGTCGTTCCAGTTGAACCAGAAGTAGTATGAACTCTACAAGCGCCAAGATCTGTTCCATCGGCCGTCCTCTTTTCCAGCGAGACGGCTCGGAGCTGCTCCTTGTTGATGGTGGGGAGTTTCCAGATGGCCTTGACGTCTGTGACGTCGCCAGGTTTCAGGCCTGCGTTCTGGTACAACTCGCGATAAAAGGGGACTCTGTGGTAAGCGAGATCAACAATGTTCCGTAGTCTGCCGTTCTGAAGCTTCACAAGAGAGCTACGGTTCATCCATTGTGAATGCTGGAGCGACGCCCAGTTCCTTAGAACCTGAATAAACAATTCCTAGAACACCTTAACCAACTGGCTGCTGTCGCAGTTTCGTTTCCGAAGTTACGTGTGTTAAGAGGTAAGCGCGCAGGGGTTTCACTGCGCTGATTCTTACCTGAAAGAAGATATGAGTCTACCTAGATATTCAGAGAAATAGAGAAAGATCCAATCAGTCGATTACAACTGCCATGATGCGCCGTCACTATTCTCACGGGCACATCCCTTTGCGTCGCACTAATCATTTGACTGCTTGAAGCAAGTTGAGCTTCTCTCGGATGACTCTGCAACAACTTATGAAGGGTTCCTCAATTCTCATAATTGGTTGTCGTTCGTCGGGTAGGGGAACTCTGACTTCTTCGATTATTGTTCCTGGGCGGGATGACATTACCAAGACTCGGCTTGCGATATAGACCGCTTCCTCGATGTCATGTGTGACAAGTGCTCCGGTCACATGGAGGCGTCTAATCAGGTGATTTAGCTCTCCTTGTAGAGTCTCCTTCGTCATTTCATCGACTCCTGTGAAAGGCTCATCCATTAACAAGACACTAGGCTCATGAATCAATGCTCGCGCCACCGCGACTCTTCTTTGCATTCCACCAGACAATTCGATCGGATATGCCCTTTCAAATCCTGTGAGTCCCACCAACCGAATCATTTCAGTCACTCTTTTGTCGTCATTCTTTCCGAGGATTTCAAGTGGAATCCTAATGTTGTCCCGCACTGTTCTCCACCTCATGAGACTTGAATCCTGGAACACATAACCCACTACGAATTGCTTATTCCCTGCCCCACTTGCCCTCTCAATATTCCCTGACGTAGGTATCTCGACGCCAGCTATCAACCTCAGGAGTGTGGACTTCCCACATCCACTCGGGCCAAGCAACGCCAGCACCTCTCCGTCAGCTAATGAGAGTGATATGCCTCTGATGGCTTCCACGTTCTCCCCAGTGACAGGCTCGTAGGTTTTGCTCACATTGCTTAAGCGAAGCAGCTCAACTGATGCCATGGCTACTTCTTCCTAAACCATGGCATTATGATATAGGCCGCCAGTTCAACTGAGCCGTATAGCGCTAAGCTGAGTATGCTTAACACGGTGAAAGCAGCAAAGGCCAAACTTGTGTCAAAAAAGTTCTGCGCGTTTATTATCAAGTAGCCTAGGCCGGCGGATGAGCTTATGAATTCAGCTATTACAGCACCTGCTACAGCGCTGATTACTGCCAATCTTAGGCCGTCAAACATGTGAGGTAGTGAGTTTGGCAGCCTGATCTTGTAAAAGATTTTGGTTTCACTGGCGCCGAGTGATCTTAGCAGATAAAGAAGATTCTGATCGACATCAACAAGACCCGTTGATGTGGCGATTACAACGGGAAAGAAAGTGAGGAGGACGACCAGAACAATTCTAGCCAGGTCGCTGAACCCAAGTAGAATGTATAAGACCGGAGCAATCGCGATCTTGGGTAAAGCCTCAATGCCAACTAAGTAGGGTAGCAGGATTTTTCTTAGTAGACGGGACAGTGTAACCAAGAAGGCAAGCGCTACTCCACCCAGAGTGCCGAATGCAAATCCCAAAATGATCGTTGCGGTGGTTGCTAGAATTTGCTTAGGCCAATCTACGCTCGGGTTGAACAGTTCTTTGACTATCTCAGTTGGCGGTGGAATAAGATACCGCGGAACTAGGCCCACTGCTGATGTGAATTGCCACAGCATAACCGCGATGACGAAGACAACTACAACGATAAGCCTGTCCTTGAAATTCCTTTGGAACGTATATGCAAATCGCAAGTGTGTTCAGTTCGATCTTAGGGCTGCTCAACAAATTGATTTGTGTAAACCGATTCTGGACTAAGTTCCGCAGAGACACTATATGTTTCCTTGGCGAACTCAACTATTTGTGCCACCTCCTTTGGGTCATGCCAACCAAGCTGTAGAGCGGTTAGGTTAGTCATCTTATCGTGGTTGTTGAATGGGGGGCCAAGATCGAAGTTAATGAAGAAACCCAAGTCGTCCAATGTTTCATTAAACTCGAATGTTGGATTGACTTTTACGAAATCTGCAGCGCAGGAGGCTGGTTCAAGAACACAAAACCGCATCCCTTGCATCGTCGCGTTCACAATCCTCTTCACGACGTCTGGGCGATCGCTAACCAGTTTCTTCTGCACGATAATCCCAAGCCCAAGGTTTGGCAGCCCGTAGTCGGATAGGAGAAACATACTAGCCTCCTCATTGATCTCCTTGGCGTTAGAGTTCAAGACAGCGAAGTTGGTTGCAAATTGAACGATCGCGTCGACTTTCCTTGATAGGAGTGCCGGAACGAGAGCTGGAACTGCGATCATCTCGATACGTATTTTGTCAGTAAGGCCGTTCTGCTTCAAGAAAGCTTGAAACATGGTGAAACTTAGGCCTGTCGGATTGACCCCGACTACTTTCCCGACCAAATCCGAAGGTTTGGAAATCCCACTGCTCTTGAGGTACTGAATACTAACTGGATTTGCGTGGCCGGTGCTAGCGACACTAATGAGTTCGGTGGAGTTTGGATTTTGACTCTCAAATAACACAATATTGATGAGACTACCCCACACGAATGATAAGCCCGTTTTGTCAGCTGCTAGAGCTTGGATCGCAACAGTTGTTCCGCCCGTTATGACTTGCGTCAATGAAATCCCATTCTGTTCGTAAAATCCTTCTGCGTCGGCAGCGAAGAACGCTGCCTCGCTATCGGCCAGGGCCCCGACGTAACGAGTAACTTTGACCACATTACTAGCTGGTGTCTTAGGAGGGGCCAGAAATACAAAGTAGGCACCAACCACCGTTGAAGAAACGATGATGATGAGGAATATTGAGATGAGCGAACGCTTCGTGGATACCATAACTCAAGAAAGTTATTGCCACGGATTCTTAACCTATTTGTGTTCTTCCCGAAAAGTCTTCGGAAGGTGACCGGCTCGATTTATCTAGTTTCGGCTTCGGAAGAACAGATACAAGGGCACGTATCTTGCATGTATTATCACGAACGTCAGTCGAGGATCTGAGCAAACCTGGGAATCACCTCTGTGGCCATCCAGTTGTCTCGTCGCCATTGTTAGACAGTTGCACTTTCGCGGCACGAGCCAAGGACAGTGGCTTATGTCGTGGCCGCGGTAGGATCGGGCAAAACCGATTCTACTCTTGAATGTGGGGGCTGGTCGTTTCTTTTTAGTGCAGCCCAAGTCAGTATGAGCGCTAGCACCACTATTCTGATTACGAATATGATCCAGACTGGGCCCCAGGGTTGGCGTGGGTCGTCAACCGTGAACCAAGAAAGAATAATGGCTGTATCAAGAAAATCAAACACCAAGAATGGAATAAGGGGAAGAGGGTTCAGTACGAAGAGCGGGAGCAACCAAACGTTGAATTGCGGCGGGTATATGGGAAATATGAGGATCGTAATCGCGACTACAAGCCACAACTTCTTGACGAAGGGATAACTGGAAAAGGTCACGTAAAGAATTCCCAGTGCTATGAGCGACCAGACGATCGCTCCCATCAGCCAGTCTTGGCTGATCAAGTGGTAGTAACGTATGATGACCCATATGCTGTTTTCAAGGTAGAATCCTCCAGTCCCCCCAGGCTCAGCCCCGGAAGGCCAGGCTACAGTGGAGAACCATCCGTGAAAGTCGATGATCATGAATGGCAAGTTGGGAAGAAGCGCCCCCAAGGCGGCTGAGAGAAACAACTCTAAACGACCCCGCCAAGACTCCGCCTCCTTCAGAAACACCGGCAGAAGGAGCAGCGGGTACGCCTTCGCCGCGAACCCCAACCCTATACACAGACCCGTAAGTCTCGGCCTTTTCTTGAAGACGAAGTAAATCGCGATAATTACGAAAGACGCCGCGATAATGTCCCAACTATAGAAGGAGAGTATCAGGAACGAGGGGGCCATAATGAAGAACGGGAGCATCCTCCCCCGGTCAAAACCGAACTCCGTGCATATCCGATATAGAAAGTAAGCTCCACCCAAGACGAAGGGAAACGTCAGGAAAGCCATGGTGGCAAAGAAGGTTAGTGGGTCTGGAGCAAACCCACTCAGCCACGTCAGAATCGATGGAATCGCAGGATATACATAGCCAGGATGGCTGAGCGCGGAATAAGCATGATACGGGATCCCATTGTTTGTCGGCAGTACGAAGAGAAAGTAGACGTATCCAATGTCAGTAGGAAAAAATAGAATTCTAGGGAAAAGGAGCTTGTGTGCTACGCTAACAAGGTAGGCGACAGTAGTAAGCGCTAAGATATCCCTCAGTCTAAGCTGCAACCTCAGCCCTCACGCCTTAGACCGCAACTTTCTCGGCAAAAACCATCCAACCAAAATGATAACCGCCATAGCCGAATACAGGCGCCCGTCAGACAAATCGTAGCCCACCCAGAACGGCGTCACTTGGCCTACCACTGCGATATATCGGACGTATGCGACCCATTCAACCCCTACCGATTGATTGGTTTGGAAGCTCACCAGAGTATTCATGTAGTATTCTCCTGTGGACACGTTTGCCGGCACTTCGAATGGGATAGTGTACACTAACGTCTGGTTGACGGCCAGGTCCGCTTGAGAGGCGTTCGGTATAATGTAGGAGTCGGTCTGCATCCATGGGAAATTGATTCCAACTGACACCAGTAGGATCGGTACAAGCGCAATGTTCTGGAAATGGATAACGGCCGAGTTGGGCGCACCGGAGACGAGCCAGCTGGACTGAAACGAAAAATCGACATTGAATGGCGTTTGCGCACTCACCGGTTGCATGACGAGAATTAGAAAAATGATCAGGAGCAACGCGGATAACGGAATTGTTCGGGCTTCTCTCATTCCTTTCATCGTTGAGAAGCCATCCAAGACTTCTAGGAAGATGGTCGGGGCGTTTAGAGGTCTTCTTCGGCCTCCTTCTTTTCTACCTGCTCCTGTTTCTCATCTTTAGGCTTCTCACTTTCAGGCCCGGCCGAAGGTGTTTTGGTTTTTCGGTATTTGCTCACGAATCGGCTGATGTGGCCACGTTCCAGAAATAGTCCTATCGCGACTACCGCGGCGAGCGCGCCTACGGTTTCAAGGCTGAATGACGACGGCGGCGCCGCGCTCGGCGTTGAGGTTGGGGCTTGCGTGGTTGGTGCGTAGGCCATTTGGAGGTCCGTGACCCACCAGCCTGCGAGTACGCCTGTCCATTTTCCTTTGTTATTCACACGGTACGTAACGTACGCGCTCAGCCGGTGCGTTCCAAGTGTGACGTTGCCAGGAACCGTGACGGGTATGGAGTATATGATTTGCTCCGTTGCAGCTAATACCGCACCTTTCTCGCTGTTGTTCCCAATGAAGAAGTTGTTCGCTAAATCCCACTCGAACCGAAGCCCCAGAAAAGTCAATTGAATTGTGCTATTCACTATATTGGTCACCGTGACTGTGACTATGTCTGTTTGGCCGATTGGCATTGGAAGTCCGGTACCAAAACCCAGACTAATCGGGAACCCCTGAGCCCCCACGGAGCCAACAAGTAACGAAACAATCAACAACGCGGCTATGGCGTATAGTGTCCTACGCAAAGTTCTAGCAACCAAGTTCGCATGGTCTTCCAGTGAAATAAAACTTCTTGCACCCATGTGATTAGGTCGCATGCGAAGAAGCGCTCAGGAGAGGGATCATTCAAGTGATAGTGAGTCTCTTCGGATTCGCTTCTGCGCTGGGTCACATTTAATCCAGCTTCTGATTTCACAGAGCCTCTTCTTTAGCGCCTTCTTCATGCGCCGATGTAGATCACATCCTCTAGTTGTTTGAAATGAGGATCACCCGTTAGCACTGTTCCGCGGCGCAGTTTGGCTGCAGCGTAGACGAAAGAATCGAGCATGCCCCAGTTTTTGATGGTTCCTTTTTGGGTGAAGTTTATCTCTCCGGCGAGTTCTGCGACGGTCGAGTCGATTCCCGCTACTGTTGTTCGGCTCTTGATGTAGGTCAGTATGTGGTTCATGACGGGGGCACGAATGCCTTGCCTAAGCATCGACTCTTTCAGTTCGGCCAAGACAGATGCGGGCGTAATTGCCTCCGCAGCACTCTCAAGTAACTGTGCCACTCTTTCGGCTTTAGGACCATCGAGCGCGTACTCAACCCACGCATAGGTGTCGAAGATTACCACACTATTGCTGACGGTCATTCAGATCTCTATCTTCTGCCTGTCTCTCGAACCTAAAGCGAGACCCCTTCAGTATTCCCCGGATTTCCTTCACGGGCCGTTCTATTCTCTTGACTATGACAACGGTCCCCTCTCTCGCGCCCACCGCTTCGAGCGTCTTCTTTGGAATCAGGATCCCAAGTCCTGTTCCAATCTTCCTAACCTTTGCCTCGATCACCAATCGGACCGCCTAGGTATGCGATTATATTATAATGTATTATAATAAAATCCTTGTGGACCTGCAGTCTCGCACGCTACTCTGCAACAAGATTAGACAGATATGACCACATCGACAGTCCATATTTCGCCCTTCGTCTATGCCTCTAGTCAGAGCCTCACGCGGGGTAGTCACGTTTCAGGCCTAAGCCAACACATCCTAGGACAGTGGCTGACAACATGAGAATTTTCATACCGTCAGAACCATGGCTTAATGTGTTTCGTTGGTTGGCCGATTATCTACCGTGTAAAAGTATAAGGGCCGCCAGTTCCAAAGAGAACGCGGTTCAACCCGAAGTGGAGTTCGCATGAAGTTCAGGGTATCTCTTGAGGTAGATGAGGACAGTATGTTCGTTGTGCAATGTGATAGTCTGCCCGGATGTATTTCTGAGGGAAAGAACAGAGAAGAGGCGCTGACTAATATCAAGGATGCAATTCAGGGTTATCTCAGAAGCTTGAAGAAACACGATGAACCCATTCCCCCGCCTATTGAAGAGCCATAATCACAGTTGCAGGATTAACGGTCGAAGAATTTCTGACGCTCTTCTGATCTCTGCGCGACAGAGCCAAACCAGAGATTAAGACCGAACCCGGACCGCGACCAGGGAAGGAAAGCTGTTGTTGCTATCTAACAATGAGCTGTGGGCCGCGAGGCCTAGGGAAATCTGGCACAGCTTAAAGGTCTAGATTTGCGAGCGTCACAACATTCTGTTTGGCGTCGGGGAATTTCAGTTTGCTGAGAAGGCTGGCGTCGGCGGTGACCAGTTTGGATCGGCCCGATAGGGCGAAGGCAACGTAAACGGCATCGTAGAGCGACACCGTGTTCTCTAGGGAGAGCCGAAAAGCCATATTCCACTCACGTTCGTTTGGCTCGCGCGAAATTTGCATTTCGTCGAGTGATTCCCTTACCCCACGAAATTGCTTCAGAGTTAGGCTGACCTTGGGGTGGAATCGCAGTGCAGAAGCAACCTCGTAGCCTAGCAGGGATGGGGCTTCGAGGTCCACTTCGCCATCTTCGAATAGTTGCTTCAGTTTCAGAGCGATTTGTGTCTCTTGCTCGTCAACAAACCACTTTACCGCTACTGAGGCGTCGGTGATGAAGCGCTGAACCTGTTTTCTCTCCAATACTTGATTGTCTCCGCGCTGTTGAAATCAACGTGCCCGTATTTTCTCTCCAGCTCATGCCGAATTGCATCAGCTTTTCTGCTACCTTCCCTAACGCGACCCCAATCCTTCACGAGGTTTCGTTGCTCCAGCTCAATCCTGTCCTCGATGGCCTGACGCAATAGCTCGGACCAGTTAACCGACCTGAGCTTACGCATCTGCTTCTTCAGACCTTCAGGTACCCTAACCGTGACCAAAGCCAATTGCCATACCCCTCCCCTGGCGCGTATATACAACGTATAGCAAACAATAAGCCTTCTTACAACCTCGACCGGCCACATTCGCGCTTCATATTTAGCGCAACCCTAATGCATACTCACCGCGTAGCCGCAGTGAGTTCCTGCGGTCCCGCGTTACATCCTCTGCTCCCTATTTCTTGGCCAGGATTATATGGTCCAAATGTACCTATCGGCCTTATGCCCGAAATCATCAAAGTGGAAGTAGACGAGGCTTTGGCAAAGAAATTCAGAAAGAAAGCAATGGAACTATACGGTTACAATAAGGGCGCGATGAAGGCTGCGCTTGAGGCGACAATGAAGCGATTCTCTACCCCTGGAAGGGCTGACTGGCATTTGGTCAGAGGAGCGCTAAAGAATGTAGGAACAAGCTCGGTTCAACTACAACACAAGATTTGGTCGCGCGTTGATTGAATCTTCTAGACACAAACATCTTCCTAGAGCTTCTGCTAGACCAAAAACGGGCTGACGAGTGCGAGAGACTTCTCGAACTAGATATCAACAGAGTCGAGCCTGACGATTTGTTGCGTAAACCCATCGGGCAACACCACGAATTGAAACATTGAGACCTCGACTTTCAATGCTGCAACAATTAGTGGCCCCTAGCCCGGCGCCCCAAACTTCCACGAAGCATGCCTCTGAGTTGAAGGTCCATAAACGACTGTTTCTTCCCACGTAACCGTTAGTGTGACGCTTGCGGTAGATATACCGGTGAAATTAACCCAAACACTGCCCCAGGTGACGGGTCGGTTCTCGGTTGTGCCATTCTTCATTGCCACGGTGCTACCGGTGAGAGGTGTACTTGCATTCCCAGCGACAATCTTCAAGTTGAGTGGGGATTCCGGTATGGTGTAGTTTACGTACTCTGCCCAATTTGCTACGGTTTCATTGTTTCCTGACCAAGTCGACGGAAAGGCGCCATAAGCCTGTGTAAGGTAAGCGCCCGTGGCCAAAGAGCCGACGACGTACGATGGCCCAACGTTACTAGAATTCCACTGCCACACAAGCCATTCATCTCCTGGGTTCAGGGACAGAGAACTGGGAGTTCCTGCCGAAATCACCACACGTTGCAGGCCGGGGGACGCAGCCGTACTCGTGTTAGGAGATTGCCAGAGGAGGGATTGAGGTGTCCCGTTTGAGTTGTTGTATATGGCTAACCGAAAACTTCCGGAACCATGCGCGTAGAAGCCGACGCTCGTCACGTTCGCTGAATCTAAGAGCTTGAAAAGTGAGGCTTCAGCGTGTCCAGTCAGAGTGTTGGTCTGTATTCCAGCTAACGCGAAGTACATGCTGTAGCTGTTATTTGCCCTCCAAGATCCGGCACCAACAGGCAACTGTGCTAAGTCACCTTTCAGCGGGGCCTGGCTACTGCCAAGGGTTGAAACCCAATCATTCGCATCACCATGCGTGTACCTCACACTGATGCAATAGCCACCGTTAGCTGTCACGATCGAATATGGCTCGGGAAAAGTGAAAGTCAGCAACGTTGTTTGAACAACGTTGGTGGCGTTTCTTGATTGACTCACGGCCAGTGCAGTTCCCGGTACAGCCCCGGATCTAGTGGTCCCTGAAGCGTTGTACAGGACAGCGTACATTGAGCCGCGCGGATACCCGTTTTGATGCAAATCGAAGGTGGCCTGATATAGGCTGAAGGCATTCGGTCCATTTGTGAAGCAATTAGCCGTTTCATTATTGAAGTAGCGTGGATAGTTGAAATCAATGTTACTTTGGTTGTAGCTTTGATACTCCGCGGCAGGGGCTCCTACCATGTTGTTTCCGAAGTAGAGGTACCCATGAAAAGCAGGTCCATAATCTCCCTCAAGATAATGGGCCCACAGTGGACTGCTTCGCGACACATTTTGAAGGTTTGTTCGGGCTTGTTCGATGTTCTGAGCGTTTGTGTTATCAAACCCTGGCACAATTCCGTTCAGGACCGAGGTCAAGTTTGCGTTTGCTCCAATCATGAGGTAGGCTGCGACGTAGTTCGTCAATAAGGCCGAGGGGTTACTTGCAATGTTTCCCCACCTGATGCCATCGGAACGTATTGCGTTGAAAGCTGAATCAAACATTCCAGCACCGTACGTGTCGTAGAGCTGTTTGAACATAACGACTTGCGGGTCTACTGAGTGCGCGGCATACTGCGCAGTGCCTGCCGCGGTACTGTTATTCCAATTCAGGGCAGTATTTACTTCTACTCCGGTAACGAGTGGAAAGGGACTACGGTCATCGGCCCACCAATCGCTCGGAAAACCCCCACTGACAGTTTTCCCAATGTAAGTATTCGTAAATTCTTGCAGAATGAAACTATACGCCCAGAACGCTTCGATTCCAAGATAAGAATCATAGAAGGAATCTATCGAAATGCCGATTGTATTACCACCGGACGAGTATGCACCTCTTCCAGCTGGAATTAGATTGAGTATCATTGGTGATGCAAGCAGATTTGTGCCTCCGAGGTGGTCATGAAACCAACCGACGACTAGGTCTGGGAACGGGAAAAACAGGTCAACGGCAGCCTGATTAGCCAAGTACTGGGCGCAGGTGGTGGTGTCATTTATCCACCATTGCCAAACGCCACTGGAATAAATCTTAACGGGCAATGAGTCGCATGAAACTGCGTAGACACGTTGGATAGGAGAGATGTTGGCGGGCAATGATGCTAAAACTAGCACTAGCACGAGAGCTATGTTGCAAGCTCTAATCTGATTCGATTTTCGCCTCTCCCCCTCTGCGAAATTCATTTCTTATTCAACCGGCGGTGAGAGGGCCCAGTAATTCAGGGTCGTTTGAAGCGTGTTCATCTGGTTACTGTCGCCGCTCGCTATGGCTGCGTCCAGCGGTCTGCGTCCGGCTCCTTTTCTACCTGCTCCTGTTTCTCATCTTTAGGCTTCTCACTCTCGGGCGTGGCCGTAGGCGTCTTGGTTTTTCCGTATTTGTTCACAAATCGGTTGATTCGGCCACGTTCCAGAAATAGTCCTATCACGACCACTGCGGCGAGCGCGCCTACGGTTTCAACGCTAAATGACGACGGCGGCGCCGCGCTTGGCGTCGAGGGTGGGGTTGAGGCTGAGGCTTGCGTGATTGGTGCGTAGGCCATTTGAAGGTCTGCGACCCACCACCCTCCGAGTGTCCCAGTCCATTTCCCTTTGTTATTCACACGGTACGTAACGTACGCGCTCAGTCGGTGCGTTCCAGGCGTGACGTTACCTAGAACCGTGACGGGTATGTTGTATACGATTTGCTGTGCTGCAGCTAAAATCGCACCCTTCTGGCTATTGTTCCCAATGAAGAAAGTATTCGGCAAACTCCACTCGAACCGAAGCCCAACGAAAACAAGTTGCACCGTCGAGCTGACAACATTCTTCACGGTGACAGTAACTATGCGTGTTTGACCAATCGGCACAGGAAGCGCAATACCAAAATTCAGACTAATCGGAAAACTCTGAGCCCCGGCCGACGCGATAAGCGAAGATAGAATCAACAATGCGGCTAAAGCGTATAGTGCTCTTTTCAACTTCCGCACGACTCGAAGCTATTTTGATACGCCTGAAGAATAAGAGCTTCAGCGATAATAGCATAATCTTCAATGCTTCGACTACGTGCCCCGATTCTTATGGCCTTCTAGTAACTGGGTAAAGTGTCCGGACGCGTGGTCTTGGTCGCCGAGTTAGTAGGGTCAGCACCAATACTAGGCCGAGTACGAGCACAACGACGACTATCACAATGAGTGAAACTAGCGCTACGCTAGGATTGGATAAAGGCGGAACCCCTGTGGCTGCACTGGTGAGCAGTGTGTAAACTGATGTCTGAACGGATGCTTGTGCTGTCACAGTCGAAACCACGGTCTGCGTTGTGGTTGATATTGCGGGCGTTGTAGCCCCCGATGTCGCCCCGAATGAAGTAAAGCGGAGAATTGTTGAGAGTGGGTTGTTGATCCCGAAAGAAGGAAACGGTGACCCCACGATCCAGCCCTCAGTCGGCGATAACATGAATACTGAATTGAGGACTGGGGGTGCTGCGAGGACGGTCGGAAATGAGAGGCCGATAAGCGCGGGCGCTAGGGTAATGTGCGTCCACGCGACACCATCCCAATGAAAGATCGTCGCCAATAGTTGCTCCGCAGTTTGTTCAGCCCCAACTGACCAGCAATCTTGAGCCCCAGTGCAGTAAATCGAGTTTAAGATCGGCGGAGTAACGAGCTGGACGCCCGGAATTGTGGGTGTTGCGACGCGGCTCCAGACTGTTCCGTCCCAGTAAATTATCAAGGGCCCAGTGGGCGCAGGGAGCGGACCAGGGAATCCTCCGACGGCCCAGCCACTTGTAGGGGTTAACATGAATATTGAGTTCAGATTCGCCGTTGGGTCCAACCCGCCTACGGCTACCACGTTCCAGCTTCCAACTCCACCCGTAACCGTGTAGTGAAGCACCGTACCACTATTACCCACAGCCCAACCCTCGTTCGGGCTCAACATGTACACCGAGGTAAGAGGGGGAAGCGGCGTTGTGCCCGCGCTGGGAAAGATACTCCATGATGCGACACCGGCCGAATATGTATAATGGAGGATTATTCCCGTACCTGCCGCAGGGGTGGAAAGGCACCCCGCGCCGGCGCCACTACAACCAACGGCCCACCCCTCAGTCGAGCTCACCATGAAAATCGAAAACAGAACGTACGAGCCGGGCGGAGGAGTTAGCGTGTTCCAAGTGCCCCCTGTGAAATGCAGGATCTCGGGACATGGAGTTACCGCGCAGCTCGCTGTTGCAGTGGCACCTCCGCCCACCGTCCAAACGTCTCCCGATGAAACCATGAAAACTGAATAGAGATCGTTCAGCGTTCCACTCGCGATGCCTTTCGTCCACATGAACCCATTCCAATGAATTATCGTCGGTTCCGTTATCGCCGGTGGGACCGGAAGACTAGACGTCGCTAGACCAACCGCCCACCCGTCATCTGGATCGATGGGTTTCGAAGGTGGGCCGAAGGATATTGAGGAGAGAGGTGTCTGCGTAGGACTGGTTACGGTTCCCCAGTTCGACCCATCGAAGTGCAAGACTACGCCCGCGGTTCCAACGCCCCAGCCATCGCTGGCTGTGTTGAAAGAGGCTGACTTGAAGTCGAAGCCGGTTGCAGGTAACGTTGGAACCCGGTTGATTGGAAGAGTTTTCCAAGATCCGCCTGAGTAGTGCACTATCGTACTGCCTTTTCCGAGAGCCCACCCTTCGGTGGAAGACACCATCAGAACGGAGAGAAGATCCATTGTAGTGGTGCCTGGGCTAACAGGCCCGTTCCAAGTACCGCTAGTATAATGTATAATTGTACCAGCGTTTCCAACGGCCCAGCCTTCCGTCGGGCTAATCATGAATAATGAACGAAGGAGTACGGTGACCGGACTCGAAAATGCCGTCCAAGCTCCTCCGAAGTAATGATAGATTACGCCCCCTGCCCCGACAGCCCAACCCTCGGTTGAGCCAACCATGAAAACGGAAAGGAGCGGAGCCCCAGGAGCCGTCCCCTGAAGGGTCCAACCTCCACCTAATCCCGGGACACCGGTCCAATGCCAAAACACACCATTCGAACCAACAGCATCCGACCCAACACTCCAAACGTCCGTCGGGCTAACCATGAAGACAGATGATAGGCTGCCTGCGCTGGGTCCCGTAAGGCCGGAGAGTTGTACCTCCCAACTTATACCGTTCCAATGAAGCGCGACGCCACAGGATAATGCCGTTCCACATGATCCCGCGACTCCTTGAAACCCGAAACCAACAGCCCAACCATCGTTTGCACTAATCGGGTTGCCAGGTGGACCGAAACTCACGGAAGTTAACGAGTAGCCGCCAGGTATGGCGGGAGCTTCCGTTGGGTTCTTAGGTGCAGGAACAAGGTTCCACGTGGTACCATCGTAATGCAGAATGACCGGTGAAGCTTGATCGCCACCAGTAGGATCGGTCGTGGGTGCATACTCGCCTACAGCCCACCCGCTAGTGGCGTTTAACATATAGACCGAGTCCAAAGGCGGGTTGGCGGGCGGGGTGAGATATGCTGTGGGATTTATGTCCCTCCAAGCACCCAACACGCCGGTCTGGGTTGTTTGAGCCGACACCGAAGAAGCAAGAATCATAACAACTACAACTGTTGCGACAGCTAGCCTAACTCCTTGCATCGAAGTCAGCCATTTCTAATACGTGACGAACGGCTAATAACATTAATCAAGTCAAATTTTCTTTCGACTAAACTTTAGCATCCAATTTATGATCAACTGAAATTCAAGCTCACCGTTTTGTTAGGTGGTAATGTTACGGACTGCTGCTGGCCGCTCTGGCTTGGTCTAGCTTAGCGGGCATGTGAAGTTCGAGTTCCAGTAAGCCAGGTTCGTTTGAAGAGTGTTCATCTGGTTACTGTCGCCGCTCGCTATGGCTGCGTCTACTTGACTTATGACTTGACTCGTAGTTAGCGGGTAGTCGGGGCCGATAGTTGGATTGGCCGAGTTAAGTAGCGCAGCAATTGCCTGTCTAAGCAAGTTGGGTTCCCCATTGCCTGACAAGCTTAGGCCTTGTTGCAGCGTCATGGAAGCATACTGATCTCCCGACGGCAGTGAGAAGACGCTACCAATTGTCTGACTCGGGCTGTATGCTGATGGCCATTGGCTGTCGTGGTTCTTCCAGTAACCTAAGGAACAGGCGAGGATTCCTCCGCTTAGAGTTGTCGTCGCTGTCGTCCCACTAGTAACAGTAATAGTAGAAACACTCGTGGTTGCAGTGACGGTCACAGTTGCCGCAGTTGTAGTGACTGTTGGAGTGACAGTCACAGTTGAGGATCCTGTAACCGTAACGGTCGAACATCCACCTCCTTCGTGGTCTGCTGAGACCTGGCCCGACACACCTCCTTGGCATGTTGTGGTAACCGTCACAGTAGAAAGCGTCTCGGTTACAGTAGGCGTCACAGTAACCGTGGGCGCGGTCTGAGTATTAGTAAGAGTAATTGTTGCAGTGTTGGTCACCGTTGCAGATTGCGTCGAAGTGCTAGTCACAGTTGCCGTTGAACCAGTCTTAGTCGCAGTAACAGTTTGGGTGGACCCGGTTGAAGTGGCCGTAACAGTCGAAGTCGCACCGGTCGTAGTTGCAGTAACCGTTTGAGTAGACCCAGTCGTAGTAGCCGTAACCGTAGAAGTAGCCTTAGTCGTGGTCGAAGTCGCAGTAACAGTTTGGGTGGACCCGGTTGAAGTGGCCGTAACAGTCGCAGCTGTCGTCGTTGGAGTGGTCGTCACCGTAGACGCCGTCACGGTGGGCGTCGTTGTCACAACCGAAGCAGTCACAGTAACAGTCCCGGTGACCGTTGTTGAATCATAAGTGCTTATTGTAGTGCGAATCGTCGAAGTTGATGTCGAAGTTGTAGTAGTCAACGTAGAAGTCGTAGTAACCGTTGATAGGCTCACAGTCGTAGACGGAACCGTGGAAACGATCGTCGTCGTATAAGTCGTCAACTGACCAGAAAGCGTCGTAGTAACCGTAGCCAAACTCACAGTCGTAGACGGCGTCGTTATAGTAGATGTTGACACGGTCGTCGTGGGGACACTGGTCGTAGTCAGCGTAACTGAAGTTTGAGTCGAAGTAACAATCGTCAAAGTCGACGTTGAAACCGTTGTAGTAGGAACACTCGTCGTTGTGGTTGTCACTGAAACCACGGTCGTCGTTGGAACCGTAGAAGTAACCGTTGAAACCGTAGTCGTAGCAACATTTGCAGTAGTCGTAGTTAGCGATGTGCTCGTAGACGTCGTCGAAGTTTGCGTTGATGTCACAGTCGTCGAATCATACGTGCTAACCGTCGTCAATACCGTTGAAGTACTAGTCGAAGTCGTCGAAGTTACCGTAGAAGTAGACGTCTCCGTCACAGGAACACTAGTCGTGTAAGTCGTCAGCAAAATCTCAGTCGTAGTCGGGAACGTAACCGTAGCAACCGTCGACGTCTCCGTCGTCGGAACACTCGTCGTATAAGTCGTAAGCAACGAAGCGGTAGTAGACGGAACAGTCGAAGTAATCGTACCCGTATACGTAGTCGCAGAACCAGAGAACGTAGTCGTAACCGTCGACAAGCTCACAGTCGTCGAAGGAACAGTCGAAGAAATCGTAGTCGTATACGTAGTCGCAGTACCAGACGAAGTCGTAGTAACCGTAATTTCAAGCAGAGTCGTAGACGGAACAGTCGAAACATGCGTCGCCGTATAAGTCGTAGACCGACCAGACAACGTCGTAGTAACCGTAATGTAGAGCAGAGTCGTAGACGGAATCGTCGAAGTAATCGTCGCCGTGTACGTAGTCGAAGCACCAGACAACGTCGTAGTAATCGTCGACAGGCTCACAGTCGTCGAAGGAATCGTAGATGACAACGTAGTCGTATAAACGGTCGAAGCATCAGACAAAATCGTACTAACCGTTGACAAGCTCACAGTCGTCGAAGGAATCGTTGAACTAATCGTAGTCGTATAAGTCGTCGACTGACCCGACAACGTAGTCGTAACCGTCGACAGGCTCACAGTAGCCGAAGGAACAGTCGAAGAGATCGTGGTAGTATACGTAGTCGAAGTACCAGACAACGCCGTCGTAACCGTCGATAAGCTCACAGTCGTAGACGGAACCGTAGAACTAATCGTCGTCGTGTAGGTCGTAGTCGCACCCGACAACGCAGTCGAAGTCGTCTCAGTAGCAACCGTAGTAGACGGAACCGTAGACGAGATCGTAGTTGTATACGTAGTCGAAACACCAGACAAAGCCGTCGTAACCGTCGACAACGAAACTGTAGTAGACGGAACAGCCGAAGTAATCGTCGCCGTATAAGTCGTCAACACCGTGTTAGTCGTAGTGTGAAGCGTGGCTGTAGCTGTAGATACTGTAGATGTAACCGTAGTCGGAACACTAGTCGTATAGGTAGTGAGAACAGTCCGAGTACTGGTCGGAAAAGTAACCGTGCTAACCGTAGAAGTTACGGTAGTCGGAACACTCGTAGTAAACGTCGTCAACGAAGTCACAGTCGTCGAAGGAACCGTAGACGAAACCGTAGTCGTGTAAACCGTCGACTCACCAGACGAAGTCGTAGTAACCGTCGACAAGCTCACGGTCGTCGAAGGAATCGTAGATGAAAGCGTAGTCGTATAAGTCGTAGTCGCACCCGACAACGCAGTTGAAGTTGTCTCAGTAGCAACCGTAGTAGACGGAACCGTCACAGGAACCGTAGTCGTATACGTAGTCGAAACACCAGACAACGCCGTCGTAACCGTAGACAAACTCACAGTCGTAGAAGGAACCAACGAAGTAACCGTCGTCGTATACGTAGTCAACTGACCCGAAACCGAAGTCGTAACCGTGGATAAACTCACAGTCGTCGACGGAATCGTTGAACTAATCGTAGTCGTATACGTAGTCTCAGTACCAAACAACCTAGTCGCAACCGTCGACAAACTCACAGTAGTCGAAGGAACAGTCGACCTGATCGTCGTCGTATACGTAGTCAACGTACCAGACACCGTCGTAGTAACCGTGGATAAGCTCACAGTCGTCGAAGGCACCACCGAAACAACCGTCGTCGTATAAGTCGTCAACTGACCAGACAACGTCGTAGTAACCGTAGCCAAACTCACAGTAGCCGAAGGAACAGTCGAAGAGATCGTCGTCGTATACGTAGTTGAAACACCAGATAACGTCGTAGTAATCGTCGACAGGCTCAGAGTCGTCGACGGAATCGTCGAACTAATCGTAGTCGTATACGAAGTCGAAGCACCAGACAAAGTTGTAGCAACCGTAGACAAACTCACAGTCGTAGACGGAACCGTAGAACTAATCGTAGTCGTATACGTGGTCAAAGCTCCTGAAAGCGAAGTGGTCACCGTCGAAGTAGCAACCTCAGTCGTAGTAGACGACGCGGTTGAAGTCAAAGTGACAGATTGAGTAGCCGCCGTCGTAGTTACGGTAACGCTCTGGGTAGACGCCGTCGTAGTTGGAGTTGTTGTTACTGCAGACGCTGTCTGGGTCGGCGTTGTAGTTACAATGGCTGCAGTCGTAGTGGGCGTCGTCGTTACCGTGGCAGCCGTCGTAGTAGGCGTAGTTGTCACCACGGAAGCAGTCTGAGTAGGAGTCGTCGTTACAGTCGAACCCGTGGAAGTCGAAGTAATCGTAGCAGTAGAAGCTGTCCGAGTAGCCGTCACAGTCGCCGCAGTCGTAGTGGGCGTCGTAGTAACAGTCGCAGCAGTTGTAGTCGGAGTCGTCGTAAAGGTAGCGGCAGTAAGGATGCTGGTCGTTGATTTAGTATTCGTGGTCGTGATGGTCGTTGAAGAAGTAACAGTGTTGGTCACAGTCGCTGACGCGGTACTCGCAGCAGTAACAGTCACAGTTGTCACGGAGACTGAGGTCTGAGTGTTAGTGATGGTTACGGTCACCGTTGATGGAGCCGAAGACGACGTGGTTGTTGAAGTCGTCGTCGGAGGCGTCGTAGTTGTTGAAGTCGTCGTTGGAGGTTTCGTAGTTGTTGAAGTCGTCGTTGGAGGTTTCGTAGTAGTTGAAGTCGTCGTCGGAGGCGTCGTAGTCGTAGCAGTAGTCGTTGGAGGCGTCGTAGTTGTTGAAGTCGTCGTTGGAGGTTTCGTAGTAGTTGAAGTCGTCGTTGGAGGTTTCGTAGTAGTTGAAGTCGTCGTCGGAGGCGTCGTAGTCGTAGCAGTAGTCGTTGGAGGCGTCGTAGTTGTTGAAATCGTCGTAGTTGAAGTCGTCGTGGTCGTTGTTTGGGTGCCGCAGTTTACCGTTAGGGTGCCTGTCCCCCCAACTTGCAATGTAGTGCTAGGACTGTTTGATGAGGCGACGAAAAGGCCTCCCGTGGTCGACCAAGAATGGAACGCGTAACCAGCGTTGGGTATGTACTGAAGCGAGTACGTTCCAAGAACCACACTTATTGTCTGGCCGACGTTGACGACTCCGTAAGGACCAAATTTCACGGACCCGCCGGCGGATCCGCAGCTTGAGGCTAGGGTGACACCGAACGTTCCATTCGCTGCGACCGGGGTCGCAACAACGAGGCCTGATATGGCAAACTGAATAATCAAGAGCGATAGGACTATTTTTTGAGACATCTTAACCATGTAGCCTATCGCCTAGTCTAGTGTAATCGTCCTTTTCGTTCAAACCGTTCAAAACTCAACCGTTCCTATTAAAATGGTCTCGAATCATCCTTTTCAAAGCAAAAGCGGCGAGAAATTAAGTTATTATGGTTCAGCATTTATGTTATGGAAAAAAATAAAGTGCCATGCAAAATGTTGAGTTCTAATCGCCGTTGTCATTAATGCCGAGTACTAGCATCAATCGAAGTTGGTTCGAGCACTCAGTGCGCCTATCTGCTTGAAAAAAATCCCATCAGAGCTCCATATTCGCGACTTGGAGAGATTCTTTTCGAGGTTTTGAGCGCTCAAAATTTCTGCCGCTTGTTCAAGTCGACTTGGAAACAGTCGCCAGAATCACGTTAGACAAACAAGCTACTTTTTCAAAACACGTTCTTCCCGGTTTGGTTTACATTCGGTCCTTTGGCTCCCAAGTTTCGGAGTTGTCTTGCGACTCAAACGCGGTCAGGTGGCCCTAGGGTCTTCTCGGAATCGGGTAAAGTATCACTGGGCGTCTGGGTCGTCTTCGCGTTAAGAAATAGAATACTGCTAACAAGCCGAGAATGAGCGTTAGAACGATTGCCACAATTACAGGAACTAAAGCCCCACCAGGTGCAGGAGGCCCGACCGTTGTGTTTGTGCTTGTGACGGTTGTGAAAAATGTGTTGACGGATGTTGCCACTCCTGTCAAGGAAGTAGTTTGAGTTGTCACGATTGAAGTTACGGTGTTTGTTGCTGTCTGAAATACGACAAATGGTGCTGCGCGAAGCATCGTTGAGAGGGCTGCGGTCCCGCCAACGGAAAAATCTTGGGCGAGAATTGACGGAAATTCAGGGGCCGACCCAACGATCCAACCAGTGTCAGGGCCAGTCATGTAAATTGAAGTTAGGATTGGCGGAACCTGTCCGAGCAACGCAGGCATTGTTGGAATATTCGTCCACGTTACGCCGTCCCAATGGAAGAGGGTAGCGAAAATTTTGCCTGGCAGACCGGATGCCCAACAATCATTCGGTCCCGAACAAAATACGGATTTCAATGTGGCGCTTGTGTGACCTGTTGGCGAAATCCCGCCGGGGATTGTCGGCGTTGCCACTTGGGTCCATTTTGTACCATCCCAATACAAGATTACTGGGCCAGCGGATGATGAGCTGCCCGCCTGAATTCCTCCCACAGCCCAACCACTTGTTGTGCTCAACATGAAGACTGATGTGAGATTCGCGTCGCCGGACAATGTTGGCGTTCCACTAACCGTCACCGGGTTCCAGGTTCCGACTCCGCCTGTGACAGTGTAATGCAAGATTGTCTGATTGTCACCCACAGCCCATCCTTCGAAGGGGCTGAGCATGAAGACCGAATTTAAGCCGCTGATCGTAGAGGCCGAAGGAAATATGCCCCAAGTTCCAACGCCACCAGTTACAGTATAGTGAAGAATAATTCCCGTGGAACCAGCTTGTTCACCAACTGCCCATCCTTCGGTCGAAGTCACCATGAATATTGATTTGAGTCGGTAAGTGCCCGGGGGCGGGGTTACGGTATTCCACGCGCCGCCCGTAAAGTGCAGTATGACTGGGCACAGGGCGATAGGCGTTGCGGGACATGATGCCGTAGAATGTGGGCCGCCGCCAACAGTCCAGACGTCTCCCCCATTGAGCATGAATACGCTGTTCAAATCATTCGATACTCCAATCGTGATGCCCTTAGTCCACGCGAATCCGTTCCAGTGGTAGATGGTCGGTTCGGTTGGCGCGGTTAACGAAACGTTTCCAACCGCCCAACCATCATTCGGGTTTATTGGCCCAATCAATGGTGGACCGAAATTAACGGATGTGAAATTGTTTGTAGTTGGGCTGGTTATCGATCCCCAGTTACTTCCATCGAAATGAATGATCAACCCGAAACCGCCGACAGCCCAACCATCGGTGGGGGTAGTGAAGTACACAGAGTTGAGACTGAAATCGACGGTCGGGGAGAATGGAAGCAGATTGACGGGCAGTTGGGTCCAAACGCCTCCAGTATAATGAAGTATTGTTGCACTTGTTTCCGTTAGGATTCCTCCTCCCGTAGCCCAACCTTCTCCAGACGAAACCATGAAAACCGAGAACAAATCGTCGGTAGTTATCCCGGGGCTTACGGGGCCAGACCATATTCCCTGGCTGTAATGGATTATGAGTCCTCGAACTCCGGTCGCCCAGCCCTCCGTGGGACTGATCATGTAAACAGAGAATAGTTCGCATGATATGACGCATACTGATGTGGGGAACGGGGAAGGAAAAGGTGTCCATGTCCCACCGAAATAGTGGAGTATAGTGCCGTCCCGGCCGACAGCCCATCCCTCCGTTGAGCTTACCATGAAAACGGAATCTAAAACGGAATTTAGTGTCGGATCGGTATATACAAGGTTCCAACCACCGCCGAGGCCTGGGACTCCTGTCCAATGCCAAACCGTCCCATGACAAGTCGGGCAACCTCCTTGATCTTGCCCCACCGCCCAGACATCAGTCGGGCTTACCATGAAAACTGAGTTAAGTGTTCCAGCTTCGAACCCGGATAACCCTGACAGCTCAGGCCTCCAAGCAACACCGTCCCAATGAATCGCTGTCGCGTTATGTGCTTCACATTCGGTGTTCGTGGTAATCACCTGCGCATGCACATCGTCAATGAACACTAACTGACCAACGGCCCACCCATCATTCTTACTAATGGGTTGGTTTGGTGGGCCGAAGCTCAACCCATTCAAGTTGTACGGACACTGTAAGGCTGGAAAGGCCGGGATCCTCGGTGCAGGAACCGGGTTCCAGAACGAACCGTCGTAGTGGAATATCGCGGGCAAACTCGTGTCAGCATTGGTCGGTGCTTGGATTGTTCCAATAGCCCATCCTTCTTCAGGTGAACTAGAGTCCGGCGGAAACATGTACACGGCCCCCAAGACCGGATCCTGCGGGGGATTAAGGTAGGCCGCGGGTGTGATATCCCTCCACACCGCCGTAGCCTTAACTGGTGAAACGGCAGAGCTTGAGATAATCAGTAAAGATACCATTAGGAGCGCTGTTAATATCGACCAGACTCTCATCGAAAACAACAGCTACATGTCTCAAGTTACCACACCCTCAATTGCAATTGACATGTATGATTAAGTACGCACTACGTGTCAAAACCGAACCAGACACAGCCCGTTTCTTACAAAATAATGTTTACTTAGCAACAGGTCCAACAAGACCCGAGTTTCAAGCCCTTCGATGGGCGAAAATTACTATCTTGCCATACAATCGAATAAGTTGGAGAATGGGGAAGTAGAATGAAGCTAAGTTCAATGAAGGTCTTCTTCTTTGACCTTGACGGTGTGCTCTCAATCGGAAAGGAAACCCCACGCTATTTGGGTGGCCGTGAAGTTGTAGAGAAGATCAAGGCTCTAGGAAAGAAGGCGCTCGTTCTTACAAACGACTCGACACACACGCGGCAAGAGATTCAACAAAACCTAGCGAACCTAGGCTTCGCATTCGCCGTGGACGATATACTAACATCAAGTTTCCTCACGGCGAATTACCTCACCCGAAAGTTTGGAAAAGCGTCGTTTTTCCTAGTTGGCGAGGACGGGTTGAAACGCGAACTTGAAACAGCAGGCCATCAAGTTTCAGAGACCGAGCCTCAGGTTGTGGTAGTCGGTTTCGACAGAAAATTGACATATGAAAAATTGGACGATGCCCTCAGATTCCTACGTGAAGGGGCTAAGCTAGTCGGCAGCTACGGTGGCGCGGTTTACATGAGTGACCATGGGCCTGCGCTTTCAGCGGGGCCGATCATCAAGGCGTTGGAGTACGGGTCGAACAAGAGGGCGATTATGATCGGTAAACCGTCGCCGCGAATGTTCCAGCTGGCACTTCAACTAGCATGCGAAAGACCTTCTCACGCCGTTATGATTGGAGACCAAATAGAAACCGACGTCCTGGGAGCCCGCAAGGCTGGCGTACACACAATTCTAGTTCTTACCGGAGTGGAGACACGAGAAACGATCAAGCTTTCAAGAATCAAACCCGACGCCGTATTCGAAACAGTAGACGACCTTGGAAGACTCATCTAATCATCTTCCTTCCTGGCGCAAAGGAAAACTGGTTACCCTAACCAAGAATGAGCCGATTCTGAGAGAGGGGCTATACGAACACGTCTATGGTATTCTTTGTGTCAGGTCAGCCTGATGAATCATAACGCTTAAGACTGCCGCGGCCCTGTTGAGGTTTCACCGTTTGAACAGAAGTCGACTTGAAAATGTCAGAAGAAGGACAAGCAGCCGGCGTTTCGGCACCACCTGTAAAAGTTAGCGAACTTGGCCCCTACTCGAAGCAAGTCAATACAACCGTCAAGGTTGTCCAGAAGGGCGAAGCACGGGAAACCGTTTCCCGACAAGACGGGACAACACATCGCGTGTTGGACGCACTTGTTGGAGACGATACCGGTGCAATCTACATGACCCTTTGGGACGACAACATTGACAAAGTGAATGAGGGCGACTCAGTGAACGTCAAGAACGGGTACGTAAGACCCTTCAAGGGTTCGATGCGCCTTAACATAGGCCGTTACGGTACCCTAGAGCCAGCAGAAACTCCCCTCGGCGACGTGAACACACAGAACAACCTTTCCGACAAGCTCGTTGAAGAAGAAAGACCTTACCGCTCCTTCGGCGGCGGAAGACGCTACGGCGGAGGCGGCGGAGGCTACGGGCGCGGCGGCGGAGGTTACGGCCGCGGTGGCGGTGGGGGTGGCGGCGGGTATGGTGGAGGCCGGGGTAGAGGCGGCTACGGCGGCAGAGGCCGCGGACGCGACCGGTACTAAAATTCGAAATTGCAGCAGACCGCTGCGGAAAAATCCCTTCAATCTTTTTTCTTTAATCTTTTAAACCCAAGTCATCTTGAAAGCATTAGGATAAGTTCTCGAAGAATTTCGCCCGACCGTGACGTCGTTCGGTCTATAGTTTCCTAAAGCGACGGAAGGATGTAATGTGTGACGAAGTAAAGTAACAGGAAGTATACGGCGAGTAACCCAATCGAAATCAGCAAGTTCCTCTTCCACTGCGTGCTCCAAGCTATACCGAGCGGTAACCCCAGTGAGAACCCTATGATGTGTGAGATGTAGGCAACATTACTTTGCTGTTGGTAGTAGACCACCAACCCATTGTAAAGGAAGTACAGTATGGCAACTAACCCTACGGGCATCAGCAAGAGCCACGACCATCTCAAAGGTTTCGTCAACATGACGACGGCGGTTAGCGTGAAGATTGCGGCAGAAGCACCGACAAAGCTCGTGCCAGGTGGAAAGAATGGTAAACTTAGCGGAAAACTAAGTATGCCCCCTAGGAAGAAAGCGGTGAGCATCTTTCTGTGAGAGTTTGTCACGCTTTCCAAAGTATTTCCGAAAACGTACAGGAAAATCATGTTTCCAAGTATGTGAAGTATGCTGGCGTGGACGAAGATGGCTGTGACAAGCGTCCAAACTCTTCCCTCTTGCAAATTATTAAGGTTGAAAGCAAGATAACGATCGACATCCGCGGGACTTAATGTCCAGGCGTAAAGAGTGACTAGAATACAAATTAGAATGAGAATGTTTGTGGCACGCATGGCTGGTAATCCTTCTGAAGCGATCCCACAGCGCTCAACTCAAAAAGCTAATCCAAGCCTATTCACCGAAGCGCTCCTTGTGATTCCAACTCTTAACGAAGAAGACGCTATCGAAGGATTACTCGCCGAAGCACGAGCATCTGGCTTTGAGAGAATAATGGTGGTCGATGGTAAGAGCACTGACCGGACTGAAGAGATTGCGGAAGAAGCTGGTGTCAGAGTTGTTGTACAAGATTTCGGGAAAGGCAAAGGGTGCGGCATCCGAACGGCTATGCGAGATTTCCTCCAAGAAGACGCAGACGTACTCTGCATCATAGATGGAGATGGGACGAACGACCCGTCGTGGCTTCCAAAGATGATGACGATCGTCGAGAGGGGTGAAGCTGATGTGGTTCTGGGTTCAAGAACCCGGGGGCCAAGAGAAGCACACTCGATGCCTTTGATAAGCTTCGCTTCCAACGTCACGGTCTCATTTTTGCTCGGCGCCAAGTTCCGGCGCCTGTTTACGGATGTCCAGACCGGGTACTGGGTATTCACGAGGAACTCGGTTCAGCGAATCTACCCCGAAATTCATTCGACGGGGTTCGAAATAGAGTTGGAACTCTTTGTCAATCTCTTCAAAGAAGGTTTGCGGGTGCGCGAGATCCCAGTTGGATTTCGGCTTCGCAAAGGAAGGACCAAATTCAGTTTCATGCTGCGTCTGAGGAACTTATACTACGCCTTCAAGTTCCTTGCTACATGATACGCGACTTAGACGTAGCGTTCGATGGTTGCAGCATAAAGCCCCGCTCGAGCCAAGATGAAAACGGCAGAGAACACCAGCTGAACAAAGTTACAGGCGGAGTTCCCATCACGTAACCTCTCAGAAGGCCGGAGACTGCGCTTGACGGGTTAGCTTCCCCGGAGCCGATGAAGGCAACTTTGCGGGTTGGACTCAGCTAAAGTCGTTTGACCTAGCCTAAGTTCTAGCCTTTCGAAACGTATGAATTGCCTGCAACATAGAATCTCCATAACCGATCTGCAGCTTGACTTATTCCGACTCGCGCAGATTTGGCTACCTTGAATGTTGTCTCATCTGATTCGGTGACGAAGAGGTCCTCCCGTCTTGTCATGTCAATCTCGTTTAGTGACTTGTCGATTCCTAGTGCCTTCGTTAATTTGCCTGGCCCATTGGTCAAGTTTGAGTCCAGAACCTTGGGTCGTAGCCGTCTCATCTCACGCAATCCCTCGAGTGGTTGGATTGCTCGAATTAAAACGGCGCCGGGCGTTCCCACTTCTTGCGTTGTAATGTTGAGGCAGTAGTGATTCCCGTAAGTGAAGTAAATGTACGCGTGACCCGGTTCGCCGAACATTGGGGCGTTTCGAGGCGTTGGGCCGCGAAATGCATGGCTTGCGGGGTCATCTAAGCCGCGATAGGCTTCAACTTCTACGATTCTTCCTTCCATTCTATTCCGGCCTTTTACTCGAACCAAACGTTTGCCAAGAAGATCTTTTGCCACCTTGACCGTATCGCGTTCGTAGAAGTCGCGGGGAAGTATGCGAGGTTTCATGCCCATCCCCTCGGCACAAGGGTTCGACTCATCATTCAAAGCCTCGATCACTGTCTCGGAGCCCTTATTCGAAGGAAGACTTAATTGTGAACTTTTGATAGGCCTTCTCGCCAGGCTAAAATGAGATTAGTCTTTGGTTTGCGGGATTATGGACAAGAATAAGATGCAGGCGCTGACGAGAACGCTTCTCGAAGAGATTGGTGAGAACCCCAAGCGCGAAGGCCTTCTGGACACGCCGAGGCGTGTCACGGAAATGTTCGCTGAGCTGACTGAAGGGTATTCCATGAACCCCAAGCAGATTCTTTCCAGGGAATGGAGTGAGGTCAGTGGGATGGTAGTGGCGAAGGATATTGGGTTTTTCAGCCTCTGCGAGCATCACATTTTGCCCTTCCATGGGAAAGTGCACATTGGATACATTCCTTCAAGGGCAGTGGTTGGCCTGTCAAAGCTGGTTAGGTTAGTCGACTGCTTCAGTAAGCGCCTTCAACTCCAAGAACGAATGACAAAACAGCTCGCTGACGCCCTGAACGAAAATTTGCACCCGCATGGGGTTGTAGTCGTAGTCCAAGCTAGGCATCTGTGCATGGAGATGAGGGGCGTTAAGAGCGGCGCTGACATAGTTACCTCGGAAATCCGAGGCCAATTCGAGAAGTTTGAAACACGAAGCGAATTCTTTCAGATGTTACGCAGGGAAGTCTAGGGATGTCCTCTACGGAGCCGGATATTGCACGCCTTTACCGGCGGGAGTTCGCCTCAGCCCACATTATCGCCGGCCACCCACGCTGCGGCCGGTTGCACGGTCATAACTACCAACTGCTCGCAAAGGTCTACGGGAAGAGTGAGGAATGGTTAGATTTCGAGGACATCAAGAAAAAAGTGGACCAATTCATCGACGAAAAGTACGACCACCATGACATAGGGAACATGTCTTGTGAGAGGCTGGCAAGGCAGTTACAAGAACAGCTCAGTATCTTCTTCAAGACTACCGTCAAAATTGAGCTATGGGAGACTGGAAAGTTCGGCGTCGAGACCGTGTGAAAAACGACTACAAACTCGGCAATTTATCGGGCTCAGCACTAGTACTTTTCGACTTCTCCGCGTACGTGCCCAGCCTTCAGTAGGGCGAAGTGATGGACGTCTGTAGGGACCCGAAGCTTCCCTGTGTTGTGGATGTGCTCAATCTTCTGGAAGGCTTCGCGGTCGACGTCCTTGTCGAAGGTTAGTTCGCCACTGTTCTCGAGGTGGAAGTTGCCAAGCTCCTTGTGCAACCCTAGGATGTCGGCTTTGGAGAGGAGGACGGAACCAGCGATGATTAGCTTCTTCGTGTCAAAGACATTCTCGCTTTCAGATGGAGATTCTCGCATATACTGCTGCAGGGCCTCGTTTACGAGTTCGGCCACGTTCTTTCCTTGCTGTTTAGCTTTGGCTATCACACCATTGTAGATATCCCGATCCAACCCGCGAATCAGGACCGCATTGTTTGCCATGATAGCCAACTCACAAAGTTACTGTGCTTAATCTGATATCTTGCTAACATTGATTACATAGGTTTCTTATAAATCTTGTTAATTCTTTTAACACTCCTTAACCTGTAGTACATGCTTGCCTCGTTTGCATCGGCAAACAAGGCACAAGGGCCAGAAAAAAAGGAGGAAAAGAAATTGGTTGAAGACCTCGAAAAGTTACTGTTCGAAGAAATCCCTGAGATGGAGACCCCGAGAATCAAACGGTGCGAGTGGTGCCACCAACCGCTCCCCAACGATCGCTATCACCTGAAGATCTGCCCCCAGTGCAGAAAGGAATCCGTCGACACCTTCATGAAAACACATTAGGCCGGCGAAACCGAGGAGGTTTTGCGGGGCCTCCCTCAAGGCTTATTCTCCACCGCCATTCGAGACGAGTAACAAGTTGTCCCCACAAAACTACACCACATATTGAGACGCCATCCAAGCCTGCGTCCGTGCGGAAAAGAATCCATGCCTGAGGGGTAACCGTTTGGTTAGAGCGCTAATCCTTCTTTCCGGAGGGATCGACTCCGCAACCGCACTCTACCTAACCAAGCAAGAAACCGACGACGTTTATTCCATGACTATGATCTACACGCAAACTTACGATAGCGAAGCGGAAGCGTCTAAGAAACTGGCAGCAGCCGCCCAAGTGAAAGAACACTTCAGCGTTTACCTTCCATTCTTCAAGGACATTGAAACTCGCTACCGGCCTGCTCCCTCCTCTGAGATCTCTTCCGCTTACGTTCCCGCGCGAAACATCGTCTTTTACGGCGTTGCCGCCGCTTACGCCGAAGCCATCGGCGCCCTCGAGATAGTGTTTGGGTCAAATGCCGACGACGCTATGGAGCTCCCTGATGCAAAACCCTCATTCATTCAACTCATGAATGAGTTAATCCGAACCGGAACAAGGTCAGGCCAAGAGGGCGCTGAAATAAAGATCGTCAACCCGTTAATCCACTACACCAAGGTTGAGGTGCTCAGGCTCGCGCTAAAGCTCAAGGTTCCACTCGAACTAACCTGGAGTTGCTATGAGGACTTGCCTATCCCGTGCGGAAAATGCCGCGGTTGCTACACAAGGGAAAAGGCATTCGGAGATGTCGGCATAGTCGACCCATTGAAGGCACCGTCCCATCCGAAGTAAGCTGCGGCGAATATTTTCGCTTACGAGGCATGGATCGCGTGCCTCGTAATCCATAAAAGCCTTTTCAGGAGCCAACCGAGTTCGAGGATGGTGTGCTACTTGTTTTCCAGTCGAAGTCCCCATAGGCAGTTGAGTACGGTGATGCATTTCCATCGTCGGCGGGTACAATATTTTAAACAATTCTGTCGAAAACTATTAAAGTGCATCCAGGTCATTAGCAACAGTTTTCAATTTCTAAGAGGCAAAGGTGCATTTGAAGTCCCACGTTGAAGCTTCGACGAATGACGTTCCTCCGAAATCAAGAATCATCCAGATTAGAAAGCGCGATGGGCGCATTGTCCAATTCAACAAAGAGAAAATCGCAAACGCAATTTACAAAGCCATACAGGCATCGGGCAGTCGAGACCGCGCACTCGCCGAGTCGCTATCATCACGCGTGGTTGAGATTCTAGATGACAAGTATGGCGGCGAAGGGATCCCAGCCGTTGAGGATGTTCAGGACGTTGTAGAAAGGGCCCTGGTTGAAAATGGGCAAGCGAAAGTTGCTAAGGCGTACATAATCTACCGGCAGAAAAGGGCTGAGATTAGGCGTGAGAAGCAACGAATTCTAGAGAAAGAAATTATCGATGAAGTAGACAAGGTGTTCGACCTAAACGCCCTCAGGGTTCTCAAGGCCAGGTACCTGAAAAAAGACGAAGCGGGTAAGCTCATAGAAACACCGAAGCAACTCTTCACGCGAATCGCAGTCCACGCAGCGCTACCTGATTTGTTCTACGACCTAGAGATGTACGACATAACCAACAAACAGAAGTCCCATCCACAAGAAAACTTTGACCCCCTTCAATTCCACGAGAAAGTGAGCATCGGAAAATACCCACTCAACCGATACCATCTCGAAGCCTTGAAGCGAATGTATGACCGATTTGACCGCGAAGGCGCCGCGAAGGTCTCTTGGTCACGTTTCTTCGAAATGCTCCAGGCAGGCCTCTTTAACAAGTACGAGAAATCCATTGACGCGTTTTATGGGTTGATGGTTTCCAAAAAATTCATGCCCAACACACCCGCAATAGCCAATTTCGGAAACGTTCTCGGAATGGGCTCCGCTTGCTTCGTCTTGGGTGTGGACGATTCCATCGAGAGCATTATGGAGACGTTGAAGCAAACCGCAGTGGTCTTCAAAGCAGGCGGAGGCATGGGCTACAACTTCTCAAAACTAAGGCCCGAAGGAGATTACGTAAGCTCAACCTCGGGCGTAGCGTCGGGCCCGATCAGTTTCATGATGTTGTTCGATACTATGACCGACGTGATAAAGCAAGGCGGAATCCGCCGCGGCGCCAACATGGGAATACTCAACAGCAATCATCCAGACGTCGAGAAATTCATAACGGCAAAGAAAGGAAACAAGGCACTGAGAAACTTCAACATCTCAGTTCTCTTGATGCCTGACTTTTGGGAATGCTACAACAAGAATAAGCCATACCCGCTCATCAACCCGAGAACCGGGCAGGTTGTGCGTGAGGTCAACCCTCGCCTATTGTTCGATATGATAGTGTACCAGGCGTGGGAGAGCGCCGAACCAGGCGTAATTTTCTTCGACCACGTTAACGAGTACAACCCCTTCCTCAAACACCTCGGCCCAATAGTCACAACAAACCCGTGCGGCGAAGTATTGCTCTACCCAAACGAATCCTGTAACCTGGGCAGCATCAATGTATGGGCCTTCGCTAAACGGGACAATAATGGAAAAATTAGTTTCGATTGGGACGGGTTGAAGGAAGCGGTCAACGTAGGTTCCAGATTCCTCGACAACGTAATCGACGTGAATAATTTCCCGCTCAAAGCGATTGAGGAAATGACACTTGCAACACGGAAGATTGGGCTAGGAGTTATGGGGCTGGCGGACTTACTCTTCGAACTTCGTGCAGCCTACAATAGTGACGATGGCCGCAAGTTTATGGAAGAGTTGATGGAGTTCATCAACTACCACTCAAAGTTAGCATCAATAGACCTAGCAAAAGAACGAGGCCCCGTACCATACTATAACAAGAGCTTCTACCCTGAAGGAAAACTGCCCTTCGCGGGGTTCGCGAACCGAAAATTATGGCACTTCGATTGGGACAAAGTAGCAGAGATGGTCAAGCAACACGGCGTCAGGAACGGGTACACAACTGTAATTGCACCTACCGGTAGCATCTCCATGATCGCGGGATGCAGCAGCGGAATTGAACCCGTCTATTCACTCGTTTACGAGAAACACGTGAAGGTTGGAAGCTTCTACTACATCGACTCAGTGTTTGAACGCGTCATGAGTGAAGAAGGCCTGTTCGGCGATGACCTACTGAGAGATGTGAACGACCACGGCGGCTCAATTCAGAGAATAAGCTACATCCCCGAAGACCTGAAACGCGTCTACATAACCGCCATGGACATTCGCCCAGAGGACCATATCCGAGCTCTGGCGGCATTTCAAAGATGGACGGACTCTTCGATTTCAAAAACAAACAATTTCCCAGCCAATGCGACGGTCGAAGACATGCGTGAATCATACCTCCTCGCCTACAAACTGGGTTGCAAAGATGTTACCGTTTTCCGTGATACATCGATTAAGGGCCAAGTATTGGTTGTGCCCCGCAAGAAGACTGAAGGAACCAAAGAGGAAGAGAACACAGACGAAGAACAATCGCCTCGCGCACCCAAACTCTTGGCCGTGCCCTTGGTGGGCGCCTCCCAAGGCACAAGCGAACAGATCAAACTTTGCCCCCAATGCCAAAGCCAAGTCGTGTACCAAGAAGGCTGCTACATATGCCACGAATGCGGCTGGGGCGCTTGCTCCTAAACCACACATAGGCAATACTAGTTCACATCGCCCGCCAACTCGTTCAAAGAACCTCAGCTAGTAGACGGCATCACTGCCGTCAACAGCGAAAGGACAACCCCCATCCAACGCTACCTAGTGGGCCCTCCCTCGAAGGGTTCCAATCGTGGAGAATCCAACTTTATTTCCCGAGACACCAAGTGAAACGCTGATTCCCTTGGACAAACGCCTAATCACTCTCGTCAACAAGATTCGGAATAGAAATCTCCGAAAGAAGGTCTATGCACTGCTTGACAATCCGACCGTAAAGATAGGGGGCAAAACTTTCTCTGGATTGCCGATTGAGAAATCCCCCGCGAGCATTCGGCATCATCACAATTACCCCGGGGGGTTCATCGAACATACGTTGGCACTTTACGAACTCTGCATGAGCTTGTCCCGAGTGGCAAAGGTGATCTACGGCTGCAAAGTAGATAATGACCTAGTGATTTGTGGAGTTTTGCTTCACGACATTTTCAAACCCGCTACTTATTCTCGAGCAGAGGACGGAAGGTATCGACCGTCTGCCTTGGCCGAACGAGTCGACCATCTGACCTTGGCTAGCGCGGAGCTAATTCGGCGAGGATTTCCTCTTGACGCCGTGCACGTTGTGGCCGCGAGTCACGGCCGGCAGTACGGGCCCATAGGGCCGATGACCATTGAGGCCTTGATATGCCACCTCGGGGATTCTGCTGAAGCTGACCTTAATGGAGAAGTTTTGAGCGCGGCACGATTCATGATACGCGAGGTTACCGGCGTGGAACCTGGCTCACTGAGCGGAAAGGATGCTTTCGCCATTGTAAAAGCAAAGACCGACAAGGGCTGGGAAGGCGTCAGAGACTACTTGTCACAAAGCGGATACAACGGCTAGTGATTCACGGAGATGCCTACGGAGCGCCTCTTCAATGAAGAACGATGTGTGGAAAGCAGTAATTCGTGCGATTGAAGACTCGATCCCTGAATACGACAAAGTCAACGAAAAAGTATCACTCGGCCGGGCACTTAAGGCCCGCGAGTACGCCGCCGATCAAATCGCCGTCAGCGAAGGGATGACAATTCTTGATGCGGGAATCGGCCCAGGCACTATGAGTCAAGTTCTGCTTTCAAAATCTAAGGGCCTAACGATTGTGGGGTTAGACGCATCCACGACGCTCTTGGGGGCTGCCCGTGAAAGGTTCAGGTCGTCAAAGGAAGGGCAAGTTCACCTTGTTCGTGCAACCTTCGAAGCAGTTCCGATCAGAAAGGGCACGCTTGACCGAATTGTAAGCGCATATGCTTTCAGAGATGCTAGGGACCGAGGGGTGGCTATTGATGAATTCCGTAGGATTTTGGGAGAAGACGGATCCTTCGCGATAATAGATTTAGGAAAACCCAACAAGATTCTCAAAAGAACCTTCGTCACATTATACATTGAACGCCTCATGCCCTTGATCGCTCGCTTCTCGAAGTCTAATCGTATCCGCGGTAATCCATGGCGAATGATTGTTCCAACCTACCGGTTGCTAGTAACTAATCGGGAACTGGTCCAATCCATAAGTCAACGGTTTGGTGAGGTGAAAATCTGGGAATTCTCACTCGGCGGCGTCATAATTATCCTTGCACGAGTCTCGCGGTCAGCTCTTGCCGCTTGAAACGAAATCTGCGACCTTCTTGAACCCTAATTCAATCCGTTCCTCAGGTTCACTGACGAACGTCAGACGAATATGACCGCGTCCGTTGTCACCGAAGAATCTAGGCTTCTCAACGACTGCACCTTCTGTCGTGCAGCTTGAACCGCTTACACTGTTTGCTGCCCTAAGTTGCAGGCTTGATTTTGGTGGCTCCACCCATGTAAACTTGCAAGGTTTCTGGGATCCTGATTGACCCGTCTTCGGTTTGGTAGTTTTCCAAGATTGCTACGAGGGTCCTCTCTGTGGCGACCAATGTGCTGTTGAGTGTGTGAACCCATTTAGTTGGCTCGTCAGGCCTGTCCCTGAACCTAACTTTAGAGCGCACGGCCTGGTACGTTGTGCAATTGCTGCAGGAAACTACCTCTCTGTAATTGCCCTGCCCGGGAAGCCAAGCGTCCAAATCGTATTTCTTTGCGGCGACTGTTCCCAGATCTCCCGTGCAAACGTTTACCACCCTGTACGGAATTTTCAGCATTCGGAAGAATTCTTCAGCGTTGGCGATGAGTTTCTCATGTTCATCCCAAGACTGTTCTGGTTTGCAGAACACAAATTGTTCTACCTTCTCGAATTGGTGTACTCTGAAGATTCCTTTGGTGTCCTTACCATGAGCACCAGCCTCCTTTCTGAAGCATGGACTCACTCCGCCGTACCTTAGCGGTAGGTTCTTTCCATCCAGTATTTCGTCCATGTGTTGGGCTAGCAGGGCGTGTTCCGATGTAGCGAGAAGGTAAAGATCTTCGCCTTCAACTTTGTAAATTACATCCTCAAAATCTGAGAGTGCAACGGCACCCCCCACGGCTTCACGTCTCAGGAGGTAGGGTGGTTGAGCTAGCTTGTAGCCCTTCATCTCGCAGAAATCCAAAGCGAGTCTAATTAGAGCATGATTAAGTTTCACAAGGTCCCCCCGCAAGTAGTAGAATCTGGCCCCAGCAACCTTCGCGGCTCTTTCTAGGTCGACGAGGCCAAGCTGCGCGGTTAAGTCTACGTGGTCCTTCGGCTTGAAATTGAACTCTGGCAGCTTGCCCCATTTCCTCACTTCAACGTTATCCTTGTCATCTTTTCCAACAGGCACGCTCTCGTGGATCAGGTTAGGCAACTGCATGAGGACGCTTGCAATCTTGCTATCCAAGTCTGCATATTCTTTCTCGAGCGTTTTGACTTTGTCAGGAATCCTTTCAGCTTCTTTGACAAGCTGCGTGGTGTCCTGGCCTTGCCTGCGAGCTTGAGCTATTTGTTCCGTGAGTTTGTTTCTCTTGCTTCGCAGTGTGTCCGCTTCGGTCCGGAGGCTACGCGACTTGCGGTCATTCTCTAGCAGTTCGTCTACCGACGGAATCTTTGCCTCATCCCCTCTTCGTTCTAGATTCTGTTTGACAAGTTGAGGATTTTCTCGAACGAACTTCATATCAAGCATTCTTCTCACCTAACCTTTTGTTCTCTGAGGGATAGTTTTGAATTGAGTAATTTGATTCAATAGCTTGGCTCCCAGTTTTGGGCCGCTTAGTTAAAGGCTCATCTGAGACTCGTTGCGACGATGCCTACGGCTAGTAAGATTAGAGCGTATCCAGCAATCTGTATTGGATTGGGAACTTCGCCGAAGAGGGGGATGGCAAGGATGGATGCCAAGACTGGTTCCATTAACGGGAAAAGATTCGCTGTGACCGCCTTAACCGAGCCTAGAGAATAGTTGTAAAGTGAATGGCCAATCGCAGTGGGCAAAAGCGCCAAACCAAGAATGGCTACGACATTCTGCGCATCATATAATCGGAAGGTGTGTTCCCCAAGCACTCCAACAAATAGTAATGCAACTAATGCGGCAGCGGCGTATACGTAAGAGGTATAGCATGCGGTACTGACACCGCTTGTTCTGAGATATCTCCCAACCAATGAGTATTGGGCTACGAAGAATGCGGCAAGCAATGCAGAAAGGTCGGCGAGTCCGAAAGCATGGAAGCCATTCCCCGCGTGTGCAACAAGTATCACCCCGACCGTTGCAACCAGTACACTCATTGCTTCCCTTGAGGTTGTGCGCTCCTTTATCAGGAGCGGGGAAAGAACTGCGAGCATTATTGGGCTTGTGTTTACCAAGAAGGTTGCGTTCGCGATAGTGGTCCCCTTAACGGCGAAAATGAAAGTTGCGAAGTGTAGGCTAAGAAAGACGCCGGAGACCGCAACTAGAGTTAAGTCGCGCCTCCCCAGAAACCGCAAGCTTCGCCTTGCCGACGCAAATAGAATCATCGCCAAAGCCGCTATAAAGAGACGGAAGAACGTAAGCGATATTGCAGAAGCCTCGGTTGCAAATCTGATGAAGATCGCGGCTGTGGCAAAGAAGAAGGAGGCAACAAATAGAGCCACCATACCCTTCGATGCAAACAAGAAAGAACCACTCGTGGATTTTGGAAGCTCAGACGATCAATGGTTTCATCGAGCGCTATCATTTAACTATGTGAGTGGTATTTAGAGTTCGAAATTTAGCTCACTGCCCCCTCCACACTCCTAGCGATAGAACCATTGGAGTGAAACTAATTTCAACGACCCGAACGTAAGTGGCAAGAAGTGAACTTCACCTTCCTTCGATTCGCACACATATCTTCTTAATCCAAAGCTAGGCTATAGTTTCCATAGCCCGTCGGATGATAGCTTATGTTCAAAATGATTATCCTGCTAAAGAAGAAGGACTCCCTGACCGAGAAGGAATTTGCCCGATACTGGTTAGAAAAACACGCTCCACTAGCGAAGAAAATGCCAGGGCTGAGGAAGTATGTTGTTAATGCCGTTCGGCGCCCGCCTAACAGGGAACCAGATTACGACGGGGTCGTGGAATTGTGGTTTGATGACAGTGAGACCATGAAGAAAGCATTCACTTCAACAGAAGGCCAAGCAACCCAGAAGGATACGGAGAGCTTCACCAGCAAATTGATCACATTATACATAGACGAACATACGATCGTCTAGAGCAAGTTGCTGCGTGGATAAGCTGTCTCGACGAATAGGTTAACGTTCAGGACAAATCACGAATGACAAAATCATCACGCCGGATGATTTGGATACGGCAGCTAGCAAGAGAGATGCCGTTCTACAACCACCTAGGCATGCATCTGACAAGACTTGGGACAGGAAGAGCTGAAATTCGAATCAACGTAACAAGACGGTTAACGCAAGACGCTGGCGTGGCACACGGCGGAGTAGCCGCAGCTTTAATCGACTCAGCTGTAGGCTTAGCCTTATACACTATGCTCGACGCAGAGGAATTCATCACTACCGTCGAACTGAAAGTGAACTTTACCGCACCAGCCCAACTAGGCCTGCTGAAAGCCTCAGGCCAAATCATTCACAAGGGTAAGCGTATCGCCGTCGGCGAAGCTGAAGTCAAAGACCAGAAGAAAAGGCTAATTGCGAAAGGACTCGTAACTTACATTATAATGAAAAAGTAACGTTTTCACGTGATTGACATTTTCTAAGCCCACTTGTTCTGGGAGGCTCGTGTCAAAGCGATATCGGCAAGTGCCGAAATGAAAGTTTGGCTCGTGTTCAGGGACTCAGTCCGTCTCAGATGCAAACCGTGTGCCTTAGCAAATTCTTGGGCTTCCACATCAATATCGTACAATATCTCAAGGTGGTCGGCGACGAAACCTATTGGAACAACTAGAACATTGACGGTTTTGCCGCGTTCACTGATTTCTTTAAGCGATTCCAGAATGTCTGGGCCAAGCCATTTCTCGGCTGTTTGACCAGCGCTCTGATAAGCGAAGGACCAGCGGTCAAGTTTCAGCATGTTTGCTACTGCTTCGCATGAGCTACGCAGTTGCGATGGATATGGGTCGTTGTGGTCAAGGATGCGTTCTGGTAGACTATGTGCTGTGAACAGAATGTCGACGTCACCAGATCTAGGAAACTGTCCCATAGCGAGATTGACTTTCTCGGCGACCGCACGATGGAATAGGGGATGGTCGTACCAGCTATCGACGAAATCTACGCTCAAATTGACAGCTTCGGCCAGAGCGTGGTCAAGGGCTTGCTTGTACCTGCCAATACTAACCTGAGAATAGTGCGGGGCCAATGCTAACGCAATAATTCTGCTAATCCCATCATTCGCGGCTCTCGGAATAACTTCACGTATGTATGGATGCCAATGTTTCATGCCCACATAGACTCGAGCCTTCACTCCTCGTGCGTTCATGGTCTTCTCTAGGGCTGAGGCTTGAGCGTTCGAGATATCGAGTAACGGGGAACGACCACCAATCTTCCTGTATCGCTCCGTCAGATTTTCTAGAATAACTTTAGTTGGCCTATGGCCCCCCCTGATATCCGTCAGATATGGCTCCATGTCCTCTTCTGAATTTGGAGTTCCATAAGCCATTAGAAAAACGCCGAAGTCTGCCAAGTCTCGCGCCTACTAGGAACTCTGAGTCGAGTCATGAACGAAATTTACCAGTTCAATAACTTTCTGCGGCGACGCCTCTGGTAACATTCCATGCCCCAAGTTGAAGATGTGGCCTACCCTTCCCTTAGTTTTCATCAGAACCTCACTTGCCTGAGATTTGATTAACTCAGAAGTCCCCAGTAAGACAGCCGGGTCTAGGTTGCCTTGGATTCCTACGTCGCTACCTAGCCTGCCCCACGCTACGTCTATGGGAATCCGCCAATCAACTCCGAACACATCTCCCCCCGCCTGCTTCATTTCCTCAAGTAAGTTTGATGTTCCTGTGCCGAAGTGAATGCGCGGCACGCCAGTCACCTCCAACTCTTTGAAGATTCGGCGCGAATATGGAAGCACGTATTGATGGTAATCGTGCGGGCTAAGGCACCCAACCCAACTATCGAAAAGTTGAACGACGTTCACCCCCGCTTCGACCTGCGCTCGCAGATAACTCGCCATGGCTGTCGCCAACTCGTTCATCAGGGCATGCCACGCCTTCGGATCACGGTACATCAACATCTTAGTGTTCAGGAAGTCCCTCGTTGGCCTGCCTTCGATAAGGTAACTTGCTAATGTGAATGGAGCTCCGCAAAAACCAATTAACGGAACGTTAAGAATCTTCTTCACCTGCGCTATGGCTTCAAGAACATATGGGACATCATCTCTTGGGTTGAGAGTAGTTAAGGAACCGACGGAGTCTAGACTTTGGATTGGTTCTTGAATCAAGGGACCGAGCCCTTCCTTAATCTCGAACTTTACGCCCATGCCTTCCAGCGGCAGCATAATGTCAGCGAACATGATCGCTGCATCTACGCCTAGAATTTCCACAGGCAATGACGTAACCTCCGCGCACAAGTCAGGATTCTTGCAGATCGACATCACGTCATGCTTCTCCCTGATCTTCCTATATTCTGGAAGAAATCTTCCAGCCTGACGCATAAACCAGACAGGGGTAGCATCGACGGGTTGGAGTCGACAAGCTTTGATGAGACGGTCATTCATTTTTAGCTGCAAACAACCTAAGCATTATTCGGGTTTCCCGAAAGACGAGTTTTCCTTGGTACATCGTGCTCAATGTCGAAACAAAATCCATAACCGCGCTACTCCTGCATGCGTCTAGAGAACTTTAGATTGATGCTTCAAAGGAATCACGAAAACCAAATGGAGCCGCAAGTCATCCGAGTAGGTTGAGGATTTCGTTGATTGGCATGGTAATGCACGTGAAAATAGGCGTCTCAATTGCTGTGTAGCGGCTAGCTTCACTACTCCTGAGCTCCATTACCAATTCAGAGAAATCGGCGGGCTTGTCTGTCTCAAACGCCAATACGAATTCCTGATCGTCTAGTCCGAAGGAGTAACCAGTGTGGATTTGGACTGATGGATACTTGTGCCCGATCTTGAAATGTTGCGCCATAGCGAGCCTCCGCTCTTCATGAGGTAGAAAATACCATTCACGTTTCTTGACAAAGGGGTAAACGAATAGATATTTTGAGTCCCCGGGATGCCTGTTTACTGACGCGCCTTCCTGGCCTTCATGTTGGTGGGTGCCTAGGTATTCAGATTGCCGCGTAATCGCCAGATATGAGTACGAAATCTCCAAGTACTTTCCCAGCATTGACGAAAGCAGGTTTGAAGTTAGTTCTTGGAAATCTTCTAGCCGTCTGCTAATTGTCCAAAGCATGAAATCGGCGTCCCCTCTAATTCCGACGAGGGAGTAACTGCTGAGTATGTTTTGTTTCCCAAAACGGTTGCTGATAGATACGAACTCTTGCTTCGCCGCTGACTTATTCGCGTTGTCGAGTCGCCTCCATTGCGAGTCAACTTTGAAGAATGTGTACTTCAGATATTCTCTTTCGGTAGCGTGGACTGGGTTCGTCTCCGTTGAAGTTTGAGTTTTCATAATCAGTCTTCACGCAACCAGTTTGCTGCTTCTTTTGCGAAGTAGGTGATTATGATGTTAGCGCCGGCGCGTTTGATTGCTGTCAGTACTTCCAGAGCCACGAGTTTATCGTTAAGCCATCCCTTGTGGCCTGCGGCTTTAATCATAGCGTACTCGCCACTCACATTGTATGCGGCGAGGGGAGCATTGAATTCCGCACGTGCGTTGCTGATAACATCCAAGTAGCTCAGTGCAGGCTTCACCATTACAATGTCAGCTCCTTCTTTGATGTCAATTGCGATTTCATGTAGAGCTTCTCTACGGTTAGGAGGATCCATCTGGTAGGTTCTCCGATCTCCCCAAAGCGGCGAGGATTCAGCCGCTTCCCTGAAAGGCCCATAGAAGGCGGATGCGTATTTGGCCGAGTAAGACATGATGGAAGTATCAGCGAAGCCACGTTCGTCGAGTGCTGCGCGAATCGCTTTCACTTGTCCATCCATCATCGCGCTGGGACCTACTATGTCCGCACCGGCCTCCGCGTGTGAGACTGCTACTCGGGAAAGGATTCCTAACGTTTCATCGTTAGCTACAGTTCCTCCATGGACAATTCCACAGTGTCCGTGATCGGTGTACTGGCAGAGACAAACATCTGTAGCAATGACCAGTTCCGGCGCCAGTTTCTTAACGGCACGAACTGCCTGCTGAATTATTCCGTCGGTTTGGTATGCCTCGCTGCCTATCGCATCTTTGTGTCCTGGCAAACCGAAGAGGAGGACGGCAGGTATCTTTAGGTCTGTGACCGTGGAAATCTCCTCCTCAAGCCCCGAAAGAGGAAGCCTGTAGATTCCAGGCATCGATTCAATTTCCTCGCGCTTTGAAATTCTACGATCCACGAAGATAGGATACATCATATCCGAACTTGACAAACGTGTTTCCTGCATCAATAGACGCATGGAACGTAGCCGCCTAAGACGGCGCGGCCTTTCAGCTGCCTTGAATTCCTTCGAAGCCTCATATAGTTCCGATTTCATCAACTATCGCCTCAACTAGAGCATCAATTGTGTGAATCTTCGAAACAATGTCAACCTTTATGCCCAATTCCTTCGTCGCCTCAACCGTTACCGGTCCAATACAAGCAACCTTGACCGTGCTCAAAAACTGCTCTAGTTTATTCGGCCCTAGAACGCGGGCTAAGTTACGCACGGTAGAAGGACTGGTGAAGGTTATCAGGTCTGCACCTCCAGCAAATATGCGGGTCAAACAATCTGGCGTCAAGTCGGGTGGGATGATGGTTCGATATGCCACAACTTCCTCAACCAAGGCTCCGCGTTTTCGCAATAGGTCGGGGAGTTTCTTCGACGCGATGTCTGCGCGAGGTAGAAGGATTCGCCTACCTTTCACATCTCCTAGGCCCTCAGCTATTTTCCAGGAGAGGAATTCGGTAGGAACTAGTTCAGGCTTCTTGACGGTATGCTCCAAAGCCGCTGCTGTCGCGGGTCCGATGGCCGCCAACATGACTTGCTTCAAGGCCGAAGGTGCAATGTTGAGGTCGATCATGCGTTTCATGAAGAACCGGACGCCATGAACGCTTGTGAATATGATCCAATCGTACTCGTTAAGTCTTCCTAGGGCCTCACTCAAAGCGTCATTGTTCTCGGCAGGGATTATCTCGATGGTTGGCAATTCGATCGTTGTTGCTCCGAGTTCACGCAGTTTCTCCGAAAGGTTTTGGGCTTGTTCAATGGGTCGAGTCACGAGAATCGTCATCCCAATCAGCGGTTTTAGCGACGCTGCTTGCATCACTTAGTCTCCAACACGATTTCTGCACCCTTCTTCAGTAACGACTCCGCCAACTCCTCCCCAGCTTTCTTCGCACTGGGGTTATCTGAAACAAGTCGACCTCTCAGGACCAGTTTCCCGCTGGTAGCGGCGACCATTCCGTCGATTGTTAGCTTCCCATTCTCAACCTTTGCATATGCAGCGATGGGGGTCTGACAGTTAGCCCCTAGCCTCTTTGCAAACCCGCGCTCAGCCTCAATTGCTCTGCGGGTTGGCCCGTGATCTAGCTTTGACAATAGCGTTCTGATTTCAGCATCGTCTTCCCGGCTCTGAACCGCTAGGGCCCCCTGCCCAACCGCAGGCAGCATTGCATTTGGCGAAAAAACTTCGGTTACTCTCTTATCAAGTCCGAGCCTTATGAGACCAGCAGCGGCAAGCACAAGCGCGTCACAGTCACCCTTCTCAAGTTTTCGCAAGCGAGTATCAATATTCCCGTGCATCTCAACGATTTCCAGATCACCCCGCGCAGCGAGGAGTTGCGCCTTCCTCCTCACGCTACTCGTTCCAATTCGTGCTCCGCCATCAAGCTGTTGAAATTTCTTGTTTCGGGAAATAAGAACGTCACGTGGGTTCATTCGCTCTGGGACAGCGGCTATCTGAAGGCCTAGCGGTATATCGGTTGTAAGGTCCTTCATACTGTGAACTGCTAGGTCAACTTCACCTTGAATTAGTGAATCCTCAATTTCTTTCGTGAACAGGCTCTTTCCCTCAACTCCAACTGTTCCCGTGTCGTGCATCTTGTCGCCTTGGGTCTTAATCGGGACAATTTCGCATCGAATATGGGGAGCGACCTTCTTCATCAAATCAACTATTTCGTTAGTTTGCGCTAATGCGAGTGAGCTGCCTCTCGTTCCAATGAGCAAATGTTGTTTCATTGTTTGCTAGTTCCCACCACTGTGAAGTGCTGTTGAAGATTTGCCATCAGTTTACTTACATTCCAATGCGTTCGGAAGTGGGATTCATTGCTCGAAGGAAGAAGTCGGAGAGGTAATTTGCTGCCTCTGACGGTTTGTAGTTTCGTCTGAAATGAATTTGCTGGAAGACGAGGCGATGCATCATACCAAGTAAACATTCAGCAGCCATTTTCGGGTCAGTTTCGCGGAATTCTCCGGTAGTAATTCCCTTTCGAATTATACGCGTCAGAAGAGACTGAATTCGGCTGAGCTCAGCCAATAGGGTGTTCCGTCCCACCGAATCTAGCTCTGTCGAGTCTCTTACGTAGAGGCCGACATTCAAACGTTCCTTCGGGAAGCTCGTGAGGTACGTGTGAACGAAAGCTCGGACTTGCGATGCCGGTTTCTTGGCCTTCTTGCATTCATCATCTAATTGCGTGATGAACCCAGTCATGCTCACGCTTTCGCGTACAACTGTCTCAAACAGTGCCTCCTTATTTCTGAAATAGTAGTATACTGTAGGAGCTGTGACGTTAGCAGCCTTACATATGTCGCGGATAGCGACGTTGGAAAACCCGCGTCTAGTGAAGAGCTCTTTGGCAACTTCCAATATCCTGTGTTCTTGGTTAGTCTTCGGCATTTCATTCATTCAGCTCAGAGAGACTGTGTCAGAGAAAGTGGCTCAGTTCGGCTCCCGTCTGGAATGTACGGACAAGCAGGGTCTTCCTCGAATGGGTCTCCGTATTCTGCGAAAGCTCTAGATCTAGAACCTCCACAAATTTCTTTGTACTCGCATCTGCCACAACGACCCTTCAAGTTAGAAGAATCTCTCAACGCGATGAATAGCGGACTCGACCGGTATATCGTTCCGAGATCCTCTTCGGGCACTTTACCTGCGCTGACCGGCAGAAAACCGCTTGGGTACACTTCTCCATCATGTGCAACGAAAACAATACCCTTCCCGTCCCGTGTTTGTGTTGACTTCATTGCTGGGGGGCTTGTAGGCGGTCCTTCCAGAACTTGCAACCTCGCACCCAGGCGGCGGTGAAGTTCACCATTCGTCGCGGCCAGACCATTCTGCCGCTCTATGCGCACCCTCCTGAAATTCGGACCTTCCGCAGTCCGCACGGGGACGCCATAATGTGCAGCGTCATAGAGAAAGTGCATGACTTCCTCGCATTCTTCAGGATCGAGGCCCTCAAGCGCCGCGCCTCGACCTGTTCGAATTAGAAAGAAGACCTCCCACGCGACTGCTCCGGTTTCCTTAACGATATGAAAGATGTCCGCTAGCTCCTCGAGGTTGCTTCTCATAACTGTCGTGTTTATTTGTGCCCTCAACCCTAACTGTTTCGCTAGACGAAGCGATTGAATCGTCTCGCTCCATGTGCCTCGAATCCCCCGAAGGCGGTCATGGGTTTCTGGCGAAGCCCCGTCGAGGCTTACAGACATTATGTCAACGCCGAGTTCCGTCATACGCGAGATTGTTGATGCATTTAGCTTCGGTGTCACACTCGCGGCGACTGCCACATAGATCCCTAGGTCCTTTGCTCGTTCGATTAGATCGAAGAAGTCTTCTCGCATCAAAGGGTCGCCCCCCGTCAAGAGAAGCGCGGGGTAGGGTTCTCCGAACATTGTGAGTTGATCTATAAGTTTCAAGCCTTGTTCGCGATCGAGCTGCCCAGCCTTGGGTTTTTTGATAGCTTTGGCTCTGCAATGCTTGCAAGCAAGTAGGCAAGCCTTCGTAGTTTCCCAGCAAACAAAGATTGGGGCCTCAGAGAGGTCGCTCCGGATTGTCCAAGGAGGTCTCGTCATTTTCGGCAGCTCTGGATGCAAGGCCAACTAGGATTTAGTATATTTAACGTTCGCTATATAATGTCCCTAGTAAGTTTGTAATCTACTGCACGCTGAATCCTTGAGTCTCCATTTGCCCTAATCTTGGCAACTTTGGGTGAAGCTTAAGTTCCGTGAGTGTAACGTGGTGGATGGTTTGGGAAAGAATTTGACTTACCAGAATATCTTAGTTAGCAAAGAGGGCAACGTTGGCATACTTCACCTGAACCGCCCCAAGGTTCTCAACGCACTAAGCTCCGAGCTCATGGTCGAGCTGGTAAATGCCCTCGAAGAACTGGACAAGGACCAAAGCGTTCATTCCATAATTTTGACCGGAGGCGAAAATGTCTTTGCAGCTGGAGCAGACCTGCGTGAGATGGTTGAAGCCGTACCGGTTGACCTAGTGGTTGGCCGGCGCTTTGAACTTTGGGACCGCATCAGAAAGATCTCAAAGCCAATGATAGCTGCAGTAAGCGGTTACTGCTTAGGCGGAGGAAATGAGTTGGCTATGAACTGCGACATTATCATAGCGTCGGAAACTGCAATCTTCGGTCAACCAGAAGTCAATGTAGGGATTATGCCGGGCGCCGGCGGCACACAAAGGTTAACGCGTGCCGTTGGGAAGTACAAGGCTATGGAAATGATACTAACGGGCAAACCGATTTCAGCTGAAGAAGCATGCCGGGCAGGCCTCGTTAATCGCGTGGTGCCGAAAGAAGGTTTGATGGATGAAGCAAAGAAAATTGCTAGTGAGATCGCCTCCAAGCCCACAGTATCAGTTAGAGCAGCGAAGGAAGCGATATCGAGAGCGCAAGACACGACACTTGAAGTAGGATTGGAATTTGAACGCAGGATCTTCTATATGTTGTTCGCAACTGAAGACGGCAAAGAAGGCATGAGAGCGTTCCTCGAGAAAAGAAAACCCACTTTTAAGGGAAGATGAATGAAATCGACTAGTATCCTTGAAGTCGCTTTTATCTCGACGGGCATTGCGCTAGTGGTTTTGCTGGTCGCATTAAATTGTTTGCAAGGTTCGGCGGGCATGAAATTATTTGGAGTTCTCGAATGTAATTACGGCCTCACGTCTGCTGATTTTCGCGTGAAGATAGGCGCGGCGGCCGTGTTTGTGCTTTTTCTAGCATTGCTTTTCGGTCCAATTCTTGCTGTTCTTCGACGGTCTAGACGCATTAGGAGCTCAAAACGTTCAGGTTAATTCTTGGCTGAGGAATAGAAAACAACGATTCGAACCACAGACCTTCAAACACTTTGTGCTCATTGACCCAAGTTCGCAATCTTTCGACTGGGCCTCCGATAGTGCTAATTACGCTGGAAGCCGAGCGCTTCTCTAGGTGTGTGCTTAATTGACTTCGCTTGATCTTTCTGGAATCGTTAATCTCGAATCGTTAAGCTACCAAGGTGCCCCCAATATCCGGGTCAAACCGCCTGGGGCGAAGTCGAAGGAACTCCTCGCAAAGCAAGCTGCTCTCGAGACTAGAGCTGTGATTTACGCCAAAGCATTTCCTTTCGCAATAGACTCCGCTAAAGGTGCCACGATAAAGGACGTCGATGGCAACGTGTACATCGATTGGGTTAGTGGTATAAGCGTGCTTAACCTCGGCCATAACAATCCCGATATCAGTGCAGCTGTCAAATCGCAGATGGATCGCATATGGCACTCTCTTGAGATCCCCACTGAAACCAGAATTGATTTCCTTGAAAAGATGCACTCCCTTCTCCCGGGAAATCTGCGAGGGCACGCGAAAATCCTGTTCACCGTCACAGGCGGAGACGCATGTGAAGCAGCGGTCAGCCTCGCCAAGTACGCGACTGGGAAGAGAACGATAATCGCCTTCGAGGGCGCGTACCACGGCGTCCATCAGGGCATCGTGGGCGCAACTGCAAGCCGGCAGTACCTCTCGACCTCGGGGGCTATGAGGTATGGTGTATCTCACATTCCATTCCCCTACCCATACCGGTTCCCCCTCCCCGTTGAACAGAAGGGCGATGAAGCTAAGGTTGTTCTGAGATACCTTGAACACCTGCTGACGGACACTCATTCAGGCCTCGATGACGCCTGCGGAATCTTAGTTGAACCGATTCAAGGTGAAGGAGGATACATTGTTCCACCAAACGACTTCCTACCTGGATTACGAGAAATTGCAGATAAGTTTCAGATTCCACTAATAATCGACGAAGTTCAAACAGGGTTCGGAAGAACTGGACGCTTTTGGGGATGCGAGTTGACAAACACATCACCGGACATTATGTGCGTATCTAAGTCAGTTGGAGCTGGCATTCCCCTCTCGTTCATAGCACACCGTGACGAATACGACAGTAAGCTTCCTGAAGCATTTCACCTCGGAACATATAGAGGAAACCCGATTGCCTTAGCCGCCGGCTCTGCAAGCGTCGATTTCATCAGGAAAACAAATCTGCTCAACAGAGTCCAACAACTGGGAGAGAAAACGATTTCAAGATTCGCACATATTGCAAACACGAGCAACAGCATCGGAGACGTGAGAGGCGCAGGCTTTATGATCGGTAATGAGTTCGTGGATTCAAAGGAAACAAAGAAACCCTCTAAGGATTTAGCCGTAAAGCTGCGAAAGACGATGTTTGAGAGAGGACTTCTCATGCACACGTGCGGCCACTTCGGAAATGTACTTCGCTTTATGGCCCCATTGATTATCAGCGAAGAGTTACTTGAAAAGGGGCTCGAAATATACGCGGTCGCCGTGAAAGAAAACTAGATTTTCCAGTTTACGCCGCAAATAACATTCTAACTTCAGTGGAGGGTGCTACCGCCGTCTAGGACTATGGTCTGTCCGTTTAGGAAGGAGGAATCCTCTGAGCAAAGGAACACGAGCGACTTCGCTATCTCGTCAGGCGTTCCGAAACGTTTGATTAGGTTACCACTCCGTTCCCTTGCCAATTCTTCCCTGCTTAATTCGCTCACCCATTCTGTTTCGATATTTCCGAGGGCGACCGTGTTCACTCGGACGTAGGGCGCAAGTTCGAACGCCAAGGCTTTTGTCAAGCCTATGATGCCAGCCTTGGCAACTGTGAATGCAAACCCTTTGTTATGGCCGCTCAACGCTGGTGTTGAACTCACGTTCACTATGACACCGCTTTTCTGCTCTAGAAAATGCGGCGCAACGGCGTGGGCGCAGAGGAAAGAGCCGAAGAGGTCCACATTAAGTGGCTTGTAGAAGTCTTCAGGCGTCAATTCCATGAAAGATTTGTTCCATTCTCCTCTTGCAGGGTAACCGGCTAGGTTCAGCAGCACATCTACTTTCCCAAACTCTTGGATAGCTCCGTCCACCATCTCTTTGACTTGACCTTGTGCCTCCAACAAATCAGTGAAGTTCACATGAGCAAGGATTGTCTTCTTTCCCAAAGCTGCAAGCTTGTCAGCCACCGTTTCCGCTTCAGCTATCCTTGACGTGTATTGCAACACAACGTCTGCACCTTCACTTGCGAACTCTACCGCCGCCGCACGTCCAATTCCTCCGCTAGCTCCAGTGATAATGGCAACCTTGCCAGACAACCGCGACATAACCAACGCTCCTAACCCTGCATGAGCACCATTACAGAGCTAAATGTCCCTCGTTCTCTGGGAACATATTCGCCTGGGTGATCTTGGCGGCGCCAGCAACAGACTTATGTGGTCAGGGCAAGGAATCTCAAGTTGAGAGAGGCCAAAACCTCGCCCATTTACATTTCATCAGGCGGTATAGGAAAAGACTTTTCGCCGGGAGGTTGGAGGCGCTCGGAATTCTACTTGTCGGATTCATCGGTTACTTGTACATCTCAAGCACTAAATACGGTTCTACTGTGATCGACGGCCTCCTGAACATCTTGGCAAGTGCGAAACTGGACGATTGCCTATACCGGATCGTGGATTGGCATCAGAAGAAAGGCCAATTACTGGTCTTCGTCCCACGGGAATTCTATTGTTAACCTCACAGTAGTGTCTAGAATATTCTAGATCTCTCTTTTGCGGCAAACACGGCTTCGTCTTCTGTCTCCGCTCCCATTGCAACTGTCAAGGTTTAGCCTTCGCCCGTTAAGCCAAATGCTATAAGCGATTAGCGGGGTATGTTCGAGAGGGTTTCGTGGTAGAAGAAAAACCGGAAGCAAGCGACGACAAAATAGACGACGAGTATTTGCCAACTTGCTGCCGCAACGGTAAAGGCCACAGTCACTCTGTGTAAGCGTTCTACGCTGGAGTGGTTGTTTGCGTTAGACCTGACGCTCTTCCTTAACCCTAGACCGTATCTGGCTTAATTAGACTGTAACACAAATTGCCGTTCGGCAAGTTTGTAGGCTGTAACTTCAGTTTCATTCCAATGGTTATCTGATCGTCGGGAATCGTTTTGTCGATCCAAGCGAAGACTTTCGGGCCATTAGAGAGCTCTGCAAGGCCCAGGAAATAGGGCGCCTGATCTTTGAACATGGATGGTGTTGCGTGGAGCTTGGTGTAAGTAATGAGCACGCGGTTGCCAGTAAGATCTTTCCATTCGAAGTTGCTCGAGAGGCATCTGACGCAGTGTGCTCGTGGCGGAAACTGAACACAACCACATTCCTTGCACTGGGTACCAGAGATTTTTCCCTCCTGTAAGTAGTCAATGAATTTTGATATCCTAGTTTGATCGGTATACGATACCCAACCGAACCTTTCGAAAACCAATTTCTGTAGCCTCCCCACGTGAAATTACCTAGCGCTGAGGATAGTGCAGACAGAGTACATCCCGATGCCCCCAATGTTGTGAGCCAATCCTAACCTTGCGTTCGGGACCGGGTTAGAGCCGCCTTCGTTGCGTAATTGTTTAGCTATTGAAATTATATGTGAGGCCCCCGTTGCTCCCACGGGATGGCCTTTTGCTAATAATCCTCCGTCTACATTCACGGGAATCTTTCCTCCGACGTAAGTTTGGCCGTCCGCGATGAACTTCCCGCCTTCACCTTTTCTGCAGAATCCCAGATCCTCGTAGTTGATTACTTCGGCTGATGTGAAGCTATCATGCACTTCGGCGACATCGATGTCTCCAGCGTTTACCTTCGCCATTTTGTACGCTTGCCTGACAGCTTGAACGCTACATTCGAAACTGGCAAACTCATTCCGGCTCGTGAGCGACATCGGACTCGACGCTAGACCCAGTCCAGTTATCCAGACGGGAGCACCGCGTAATCTTACGCGCCCTCTCTCCGCCTGCCAGAATAATGCATGCTGCGCCGTCTGCGTTGACGCAGCAGTCATAGAGCTTAAGTGGGCTTGCAACGACACGAGATTTCAAGACATCGTCGACAGTAATTTCTTTTTGGAACATAGCGTACGGATTCTTCGCGCCATATTTGTGGTTCTTAACTGAGACTAAAGCGAATTGTTCTTCCGTCGTTCCATACCTGTTCATGTGAGCCCGAGCGTGCATTGCGTAGTAGGCTGGCATCGTCGGACCAAAAGGCGACTCCCACATCACCCGACCTGCTCATCACATCCTGCACCTCGTCAGCGTCGAGTTCAGTCATCTTCTGAAAACCGACAACTGCCACTATATCGTGCAAACCAGCTTGAATCATAGACCAACCCTTACTCCCACGCCGGAGGATGCGCAAGCGGCCTCAACATGGAACGTTGGCTTCGGGTTGAGACCAACATACTCCGTCAGTATTCCGCTGGGAGAACGTTGTTTATCGTAATCCGATCCTGAACAGACGATGATAGTTGAGATATCATCTCTAGCAATCCCAGCGTCGGAAAGGGCATCCTTGAACGCGTCGGCCACAAGTTCCCGACTCGATGAATCGTATAGCTTGCCGAATTTAGTCTGCCCGACGCCAACAATGCCTACCCTCATTAACTTCGCCTTTACAAAGCTGCTTTAGTCAGGCCTAAGTAGGTAACTTATTGAGTTATCCTGAGTTAGCCTCAAAAAGGCTAACAACATCTACATAACGTAGATTGAAGTAGTTTACTGGAAAACTTGGAATAGGGCGCCTTTGATAGTCACGGAAGAACCAGCAAAACAGCGAATCCTTGGGGCTTTAGCTGATGAGTATTCAAGAAAAATTCTTACCGCGACCATAGAGGATCCGATGAGCGCCCTTGAGCTGAGCAAGAAGTATGAGATCCCCATAACAACAGTCTACCGCCGCATCGAAGAGTTAGTCGAAGCTGGCCTTTTGGCTGCGGTTAAATCAGGACGTACGACTGATGGTAAGTGGTTTGACCTGTATAGAAGCCTCCTAAAACGAATAGACGTAAGTTTCGAGAAAGGTGATGTCCGGATAGACGTAATAGTGAATGAGCATGTTTCGGACAGGTTCACTCGCATGTGGAGTTCAATCCCAACAATCTAACCAAGGCCCGACCACTTGATCGAGTATACGCAACTGTTTTGGGCCACATCAATAATGCGACTGATCGCCCTCTTCCTCGGGGCGTTCATTGTCTATCTTGCCTACAGGGGCTACAAAAGAAATGCCACCAAACCTTTGCTATACGTGGCGTTAGGTTTTGCATGCATTACTGCAGGTACTCTTCTTGAGGGGCTAATGTTTGTAATACTGGGCTCTGACATTCTTGCCGCAATTACATTGAAGGCGTTTTGACTGTCATCGGATTCGTAGCGATCATATACTCGATCTACGCTGCGAAATGAAAGAGAACGTATCCCCAAGTCTGGCGAGAAATTCTTTGAAGCTTAATGTCAACCCCAGTCCATAACTACGTTCACGGAAGGCCGAATTGAAACCACGCCGGTTAGAGACTTACGAAGTTGGCGGCAGCCTTCTGATCCTTTAGTCCATGCCCCGTAATTACGCAAACTATTGTCTCGTAAGTTTTTATCAGGTGCAACCGTTTGGCCTTTAAGAGGCCAGCGACCGATGCGGCACTTGCCGGCTCTGCAAATATTCCCTCGTGATTAGCGAGTAAGCGTTGGGCAGTAGTTATCTCTTCGTCGGACGCTTTGATTATGGCTCCTTTCGATTGCCTAACCGCCCGGAGAGCCTTCTTCCAACTAACGGGGGCCCCAATTCGTATCGCGCTCGCCACGGTTTCAGGATTAGGCCACTGAACAACTTCCTCCAATCCCTTCGCATAAGCATCTGCCAATGGGGCTGCACCGGATGCCTGCACCCCTATCATTCGCGGGACCTCTCTAGTCAATCTCAATTGCCTCAGCTCTTGGAAGCCCTTCCATATGGCACTGATGTTCCCTGCATTTCCCACCGGCACGAAAACGACATCCGGAACTCTACGTCCCAACTGCTCCCAGACTTCGAAAGCCAGCGTCTTTTGCCCTTCGATACGGTATGGGTTTAGTGAATTGACTAAATAGAGCCCGCGTCTACGCGACGCCATCCCTCTTGCACGTTCAAGCGCTTTGTCGAAGTTTCCGTCAACTTGAATGATCTTAGCGCCATGAACCACAGCCTGCAGGAGTTTCCCCATGGCAATCTTGCCCTTTGGGATAAGAACAACTGCTCTCAATCCAGCCTTCGCGGCGTAAGCGGCCATCGATGCGGAGGTGTTTCCCGTGGAAGCGCAGAGAACTCTCTTCGCTCCAATCTCTACCGCCCTCGTTATTGCAACTGTCATACCTCGATCCTTGAATGAGCCTGTGGGGTTTTGGCCATCGTTCTTGAAATAAACCTCGGTCGTGTCTACACGCTGGATTAGCCTTGACGATTTGGATAATCCTGTTCCACCTTCACCGATGCTGACCGCGTTCTTGATAGAAACCGGAAGAATCCTGTGGTATCGCCAGACAGAAAGAGGACCCGGCGTGTTCAATGATTCACGTAATTGTCTACCTAATGAAGCGTAATCATAGATTATCTGAAGCAAGTCGCCACATTCTGGGCATGTGTAGATTTGAGTTGGCTTGAATTCTTTCGAGCAGCCGATGCATTGAAGCAGATGTTTCATTCGCGACCCTTCGAGGCAGTGATGGTCGCGCCTTCAATTGATGGCTTCGTCACAAATACCTGTTGGACATCGTGCCCGAGCAATCTAAGTCTCGTTGAAACTCGCTCGATCGCGCTGTCAATCAGGCTTTCATGCCTCTTCCTGCGTAATCGGCGGTTCTCCGAGATACTGTACCAGAGCGCGCGTGAAGGTCCCGCTCCGCTGATTGTCTCTGCGACATGGAATTCCTTGAGTAACATTTTCTTCTCCTCCCTGAGAAATTGTGCGTTTACTCCTTTTCCGTAGCACCCTGCCTCGGCTCGGGCAGGCTCGAACGTGGGATCCCATGGGAGTGTTTCAATTATCGCATTGACATCACATGAAACGAAGGCAGCAGAAATCTTGCTTATGTAACCCATGCAGCTCACATATTGCTCTCTCGATACTGTTTCTGGCAACGATTGTCTCGTCGCTTCGGTAGAGGCCTTTTCTATGTTGGGCACGACGAGAGCGACACCCAAATCGATTGGTGGGCGATAGGTGGTTATCTGCTGTTCTTCGACGGACGTCCTTGATATGATGTTGAATCCACCAAGAGCCGAGGCAGCTACGTTGTCCATATGATGTGACGGCTCAGCGGTCGCGGCGATTCGAGCCACGCTCGGCATGTCCAAACCGAGTTTAAAAATTTGATTCGCGCATAGGACGGCTCCGACAGCTTCGGCCCCTGAAAGGCCTAACCCTTTTCGGGGTGGGATATCTACTCTGATTTGAAGCGCGTATGACGCAGCTACTCCAAATAGCTTGTGAAGGTTTCTCAGGGCTCTGGCTCCGGCATGAAATTCGGGATTCGTAGTTACTTCCTGACGGAACTGTCCAATAGCGTGTATTGTAACTGAACCAGATGTGTCCTTCGCCAATGTGACTTCTATCGAAGGTTTCTGCAACGCGATAGAGTGCACATCGAATCCGGGGCCAAGATTAGCGATAGACGCGGGAACCTTCGCGGTCACTCCTGAGTGAACAGCTTCCCGCATAGGTCATTCTCTCGAACAAGGTTTCTGCTATGCTTACATTTATTGTGTCGGAGACGTCTGAATTGGGCAAGCCGCTTCTGGGCTATTCTTCGCTTGCTATCTGGGTTCTGACGCAGATGCACTCGTCTTGGTAGCGTCCGCAACTTGAGCATCTTGGCCTTCCAGTCAATGCTTCAATGCGTGGGTTGTTGATGAGCCCTTGCACTTCTTCCGGCAGATTAGGTTCGTAGAAGATTCGAAGAACCCAACGGGTAAGATCCTTTTCTGTGACAATGCCAACCAGTTTGTCATTGTCTACCACCGGAAGTCGCCTCACCCCTAGCCTGAGCATGATTTCGAAAGTACGCCAAATTTCCTGGTTCGGCGTAGTTGTTTGCAACGGTCTAGACATGAGGCTGCGCGCTGGAAGTCTGAGCAGGCTGTCTCCCCTTAGTGCGGCCCTAGTTATGTCGCGCTCAGTGATGATTCCAACAGGTTTCTGTTTGTCCACAACGATTATGCTTCCAATATCGAATTTGATCATGAGCCGCAGCGCCTCTTCTACGCGCTCGCTGATATCCACCGTGACGACCTTGGTCGTCATGATTTCAGAGAGAAACGCGTGTTCCGGCTTGCTCATGGGGATCAGGGGAAATTTTGTATTTGGCCGTATAATAGACGAGCCAACAATTTCCAACTATGAGAACTGAGGTCGGTCTGAATAGCTGTTTTGTCAATGTATTCTTCACGATTCCCAAGCAAACTCGTTAGGATCTCGGGTAGTCTTACTTGGACCTAAGCCTCTATAGAACGGTCGTCAAGCCGGCCCTATTTCTGACTCCTCCTGAAACGGCTCACGGTATTGCGAAATGGTTCTTCAAACGGCCACTGCTCTGGAATATGCTGAGTTGGCACTTGCAAATGCGGGATGATCGGTTGCATGTGAGAGTTGGAAAACTCAATCTGCCTAACCCCGTGGGACTTGCAGCAGGTTTCGACAAGAACTGCGAAATGTCAGCGGCACTGTTTCGAATCGGGTTCGGATTTCTTACATTGGGTACTGTTACCCTAAACCCTCGAGAAGGTAACCCGAAACCGAGAATGTGGCGATATCCTCAGAGGTCGCTCGTAAACTCAATGGGGTTACCGAACGAAGGAGTGCACAAGATAGCCGTCAAACTGTCAAAGCCCAAACCTCTCCCAGGACCGATCATAGTCAGCATCTCCGGGCTTAGCATTGACGAGTTCGTCGAATGTTATCGCGAAATGGAACTTCTTGCAGACGCCGTCGAGTTGAATATTAGTACTCCAAATACGGCTGGCGTAAGGATTTTCCAGGACCCTGATGTGCTCACGAAACTGCTCACCGCGATTAGTAGCGTTAGGAGGAGTGGAAAATCGATTTGGGTGAAGATTCCGCCCTACTTCGATGATAAACAGCGAGAAAACGTTCACAACCTGGTGGACGTGTGTGTGAAGGCTTCCATCGACGGGCTCACCGCAACTAACTCGAAACTCATCGCTGAACCTCGGGCCAGCATCGGGACAGGTGGGCTCAGTGGGTCACTAATCCTTCGAGACACGCTTAGGATAGTTGCGGACGTTTACGATCACACCCGTGGCAAGATCCCCCTCAGCGCCTGTGGCGGCATATCCTCAGGCCTTGACGCCTGGCGTGCGTTGGAAGCAGGTGCATCTTCAGTTCAACTGTACACTGGGCTGATCTATGAGGGGCCGGGCGTCGTCTCAAGAATCAATCGAGAAATACTCCGAATGCTTGAGAATTCGAAGCTAAATTCGCTTAGCGAAGTAACAGGATCCGGCCTACGCTGAAACTCAAAGAAAGAAATCATTCGCAAAGCCTTACTTAACACGCTATGCCCCTCCCTACGATGACGACCGTTGCCAACCATTAACCGTCCACCTAGTCCAGAATGGTACGCTGAAGACTTTGTGAAGCAACTTCACCTCGACCGTGAAGTAGAGCAGAAATGTGAGTGGTCCTGTCTCCTATGGTCTAAGGACTACTGGGCTGCCGAGGCCCAGAAGACACGGATGGCATCGCAACAAAATAATCACGCCCTCACAAAGTCTACGAGGACTGAGAAGGACGTTAGTCCGCTTTTTCTGGATTCTCAATTTGTGAACACCATGGCGCAGGTCTACGCGAAACTCTTTGGCACTGAGCAATCCTGCAGCGTGAAGAAGTTCGTCAATTGTCCCTTCATGGGACAACGCCAAGACTTACTTAAGAGCGGCTCCTTGGCCGGGGTTTTTGCTACGATCCTTCACAAAGCCACATCATATGCGATGCTTGACCGGCATCCACTAGATAGCGGCCTCATACACGAGGAGTATATGGATGTTTACGGAATCGACTTGACCAACTTCACGGACTTAGAGAAATCCCTGAGGGATGGCCGGTTCGGAAAATTGTATGAGAACGTGGTGAAGAAAGCCAGAGAGCTGGCAGGAATAGCTCAAGAGCCTGTCAGTTGATAGACGGGAAATCTGTTATCTAACTCTCTATGGAACATAGCCAGATCGATAGACCTACGGCAACAATTGAAGTTTCTAGGGCGGGAGCAAGAATTAGCTGGTAGTCAAGCATCCTCACAATCAATTTCTCGATTAGATAACTCACAAGAATGACCGTAACGAAGGAAAACATGCCATTTGAAATTGGCTCTGATCCTCTGCGTCTCAAGGGTTCGGAGTCAAATTAATACCGCCTGAATACTTGACCCTACCATAGGCGGGATACAAATTTGGCTCAAGGTCCAATTGCGGCGGTAGTTATGCAGCTAAGCTTGCGATATGTTAAGGCTAGCTTGATCTACCTAGCTGTGGGAGGAACATTACTTCTCCTGACATTCGCTCACATCCTGCCGTTTGAAATGACGGCTTTCTACTTCATGCAACTGTACGGCTTCGTTGCTATGATGATTTTCGGCCTATCGTACCTCTTCGTTCCTTCATTTGCCCATGCCTTCCTCCACAGCCTTCGCTTAGCCAAAACGCAATTCTGGCTGATGAACCTCGGAATAATCGGAATGACCGTATCCTTTTCGGGCTTGATCCCATATAATCCCAACATAACATATCTCGTAGTCAGCTCCGTCGTCGTTCTTGTCCTAGCTTTGTACCTACACGCTTACAACTTGTGGCGGACAATCCGAGGCTGGAAGGGCTCCCCCGGTGAAAAACTCGCCCGAGACGTTGCCGCCTCGAAACCATAGCCAAAAAAGTAGTGAACAAACGACCAGGTAAGTCACATGTCACAACTTTTTTGGAATATTCTCGACAAATCGTTCGTGAGTTTTCTGGCGGCCTTCGCTGCAATCGCACTCTCATTATTCACGATTTTCCACTTCTTGTCATTCTCACAATTCGGCGAACCCGCTGGTTTGACAGTTTTCATTGTGGTTGCTTGTTTGTTAGTTGGTTGTTACGTGCTTGGGTTCATTGTGATTGCGTTTTTCGGGCTTTTCGTTTTGGCGGAATTTTCCCATCGAGGCAAGAAGTAGTCAAAGGCGTCGACAAGGGGTCTTTGTTGGTCTGCCTTCGAACAGAAGAAAGTATTCAAATACGGTGTATTGATTCTAGCGGCGTACGATTTCAGGCCGTGTGTTGAGCATGGTTGATGGCTGGTCTCCTCCAAAGAATGCGAAAATTTGGGGCCATTTGTTCAACGAGGTGGTCCGTGCAAAGCACTGCATGATGTGCGGCGCCTGCGTCGCCTCATGCCCGATTAATGTTCTCAACGTGAATGTGAACGAAGAACCAGTCATCAAAGGACCGTGTGCCGCCTGCCAGGTTTGCTATTACAGCTGCCCGAGGCTGGAGTTTCCTTTAGATGAAATTGAGTACTACTTGTTCGGTAGGACTCGGAAACCCGAAGAAGAGTCGCTGGGTATTTACAGGAATATTTACTCAACGAGAGCGTTAGACGAGGAGATTTGGCATGCAGGCCAAGATGGCGGAACCGTAATAGCGCTAATGACCCACGCCCTCCAAATAGGGTTGATTAATTCCTTCGCCACATCAGACTTCACGAAATCTAACTCGGTCTTCGTTCTTGGCAACGGAATGACTCTCAAGACAGTGCCCGTAGTAGGGGATACTGCAGCTGATCTAATTCGAACAGCTGGATCTAAGTACACTCATGGCGGCGTTCTCGGCGTCTTGTCCGACGCCGCCGCATCATACCCCGATGGACGAGTTGGTTTAGTTGCCCTTCCGTGCGAACTACAAGGACTATGGCGAATGTACACATCACTGCAGGCTACGGTGAAGTTTGGTGGCTCTTGGATCAGAGGCGGACGCCCGGTTCTAACAATTGGGTTATTCTGCTCTAAAGTGTACACACACGACCAGCTCGTTACCGAATTCATCCAGAAGAAACATGGGATAGACCCTGTAAAGATTACTAGGACGGTTGTCAAGAGGAACCGGTTCAAAGTCTACGTCGGAGCCGACTGTGTCCTCGACGTTCACATCAAAGAACTTGAATCATATATGAGCCAACCGTGCCATTACTGCATTGACTACGTTGCTGAATTGGCGGATATTTCAGTTGGCGCAGTCGGCTCGGCTGACGGCTGGACAACCGTTATCGTGCGTTCGGAAATGGGACAGAAATTATTTGATAGCGCACTCAGGTCTAAAGTCATCGAAGCTGCTCCTATGGAAATGATTAAACCCACCGGATTACCATTCGTTGTTAAACTCTCTAACAAGAAGAAACGGGAACGCAACGCATACTACCTAAGGCGAGGATTACGCGAAGGGTTCCTTGAGCAAAGAAAACATGAACTCCTCCAAATTACACCTGCCCCAACAGCCCAATGAACTCCCAACTACTACCTACGGAGCCTAGAAAGAGTACATTGAAACATGAAACACGTCAAACCGCACAAATCTTGAAAATGGACCGGAAAATTTCCAAAGACATTTTCCACCAAATAGGTTTGAGTTCTACCAAGTGGAAATAGACTTATCACGTCTTTTTGAGACTCTGCCTTGAGGATCGAATCATGAGCCAAACAAAGGAAGAAGAAACGAATCAACCGAGTCAACCGAGTCGCAGTTCCGATAGCAAATTGACGATCGCGGGCCTCGCTCTTGTTGCTATTCTGAGCTTAGCTTTTGCAGGTTACACAGCTGTTAACCCTCACATGTCGACTGTCACTCAACAGCAATTCCTAACGAACACGCAGAGTTTCTACAATACACAAACCCAGACCGCGACAAGCTTTAACACGGTCACCAGCGTCCAAGTGGTCACGCAAACAACAACTACTGGATACGGTAATGGATATTATCAAAGCTGTTCGTACTACGGATGCGCCTATCCCCCACAGTATTACAATCCAGCGTACAGCAATTACTATTATCAGCCTCCTTGCCAAGCAAACAGTGTGAGTAGTAACGCCGTTTCATGCCAAGGATTCTTCTACCAAGCCTCAAACGGATGCACAGTGCTCGTAATTCCAGTATCGAACCCAGCCATTCAGGAGAGCACCGTCTACCAATACTATACGTTGCAAGATCTGACTACAACCTATCCCAATTGGACATGGGTAACTGTGAATGGACAACTATACCAGGGCAGTAACACGAGCTCTAGCGGCGCGGCATGTCCCGGCAACTACATCACCGTGAGCTCAATCTCGCAGTAGACCGAATCTATCTATAGAAACGCAACTATAGAGACGGAACTCATGCCGGTCGCCCTCCCCCCTCTTCTTAGGTTTAGATAGGTAACTTACGACGCGTTGACTGTTACGCTCTTTATTCTCGTGTAATGGCTGATTGCTTGTAGGCCGCTTTCGTAACCTATCCCACTATCCTTGTAGCCGCCAAATGGCGTCTGAGGGTACGCGACTAGGTAATCGTTTACTGCTACTACGCCAGCTTGAAGTTGGTTAACGAGTCGTTGAGAGACTTTAAGATCATTAGTCCACACGCCCGCGTATAACCCAAACTTGGTGTCGTTCGCCATTTGAACAACCTCCTCAACCGACTTGAATTTGAAGACAGTTAACACTGGACCGAAGATCTCTTCACATCCAATCTTCATCGTGGTCGTGACGTCTGTGAAAATCGTTGGCTTGAGGAAGTAGCCTTTACGCAAGGTTTGTTCTTCGGGCACAGTGCCTCCGGTGACTAGGCGTGCTCCGTCCTCACTCCCGGACTTGATGTAGTTCAGTACGCGTTCTTGCTGGTCTTTGGATACTAACGGGCCTAATTCGGTTTTCTCGTCCTGCCCTAGTCCAATCTTAATGAGTTCTGTCTGATTCTTTAGCTCGGTTAGGAATTTTTCGTATATTTCATTGTGAAGAAACAGTCGAGAACCGGCCCAGCACATCTGCCCTGCGTTTGTGAAGATTGCGTACTTTGCCATTTGCACAGCCTTTTGAAAGTCCGCGTCAGGGAAAACTATGTTTGGGTTCTTCCCACCCAATTCCAATAGTACTGGCGTGACATTCTTCGCAGCAGTTTCCATGATCTGCTGACCCGTTTCCGTAGAACCGGTAAATGTGATGCCGTCTATGCCAAGGTTGGAAACCAATTCCCTACCAGCCACAGACCCTGACCCAGTTATGACGTTTAGAACTCCGTTAGGGCAGCCTGACTTCTGAGCGTATTCCGCAATTTTGAGAAGTGTCAGCGGAGTCAATTCCGCAGGTTTCGCCACAATGGTATTTCCTGCTGCGAGCGCTGGAGCGATACTCCTTGCTGCGAGAGCTAATGGATAATTCCATGGTATGATGTGCGCTGTCACGCCGATGGGTTCGCGTAGAGTGTATGTCAACCTGTTAGGCGTAACGGGGATCGTTTCACCCTCAATTTTGTCGGCGGCGCCAGCCCAGTACTCGAAAGCACGGATCGTCCAAGCCACATCTCCCTTCGATTCTCGAATTGGTTTTCCTTGATTAAGAGTCTCAAGTTTCGCTAGTTCGTCAAAGTTTTGGCGCATTAACGCCGCTATTTGCATCAGCAACTTGCCGCGTTTCGTTTGTTCCATGTCACGCCAGCTAGTGGCCTCGAAGGCTCTGCGCCCCACTTCTACGGCTTCGCGGACATCGTCCTTCGTGGCCCTTGGGACACGCCTTATCACATCCCCCGTCGCCGGATTTATCAGTTCGAACGTTTCTGTTGAGCTTCCCGCTGTCCATTTTCCGTTAACAAAGAACTTTGAAGTCTCAGCTTGCATGGTCAAAGACTACACACAACTGTTACGGAGCAAATCTGAACAGAGCGATTATGACGCTAGGTTAGTTTAGAGTTTGCTTGTGCCACTAGCTCGCTTAAGCTAGTCTCTCTGCAAAGCTCTGGAGGTAGGCCGCATACACATAACAGTGCCGAAATTATGTTCGCTTCATCGTCGATAGTTTTTCTGATCTCTGATTCAATCTTCTTCAGTTCAGTCTCTGTCTGCCTGAATGTGTGACCTATGAAGATTTTAGGTGTAAACCCGGCACCAATCTGCATGAACCTGCCTCCAATCAGCAAGAAGGGGACCTCTTTGTCCGAATTGAATTTGTTCACCAGTTTCTCATCGGTCTTCAATAGCTTCTGTAGAGGCTTGAACTCACGATCCTTGGTCTCCCGGGAGGCGAACTCGATGTGTGGGCTGTTGTAGGAGGCCTTGGTGAAATCATAAGTCGGCAGGTTCAGAAATGGCTCATCCCTAGCTGCGCTCATTGTCTGTTTTAGGCCATCCCACTGCCCGAATTTCTGCAGGGCCCTAACTATGGCCCATCGTTCCGCGGCGCAATATGGGCAATATTCAGCGCCCATAAAGAAGACGTAAAGTTTCCCGCTACGTCTCATAACGTTCTCTGAGATCTCCACAAACTTGCCCAGAACCTTGACCTGCCTGCTCATTGCTTGCTTACTCATTGCTCGGCCGCGCCGCCACGGAATATTAATGGTCATCATTTATTCCTACCTGTGCCTTTCGACAAAAACAAGCTAACTTTTCCTCTCTGTAAACTTTCAAGACTCTAAAACGCGCCCACTCGAAGAAGAGGCTCATCACCCACAAAAGTGTCAAAGGCGGCCCTAAGAATAGATTAGTGTATGTCTTCCCAAGTTTGAAAGACCGACAAAGGGTTAGTTAGCTGCGCAGTCGATGGTTCCAAGCAGAAGGCCTTGGTTCAGTTATTCAGGACTGAGAAGTCAATATTTACAGACATTGTAGAACTCGTCAAATTGACGAACAGCCCTGACGCTGCTAAGGCCGCCGTCTTCAAGTACTTGCACAAACTTCCCAAAACATGCCCTACTCCTGGGTGCATGCACGACCTTAATGATACACCGTTCCTGTGTAAGAACTACCGCAACCCGTGGCATCTGTTCAACATTGTTAATGGAAACATGCGAACTGCAACTTCGCCTGGAAACGCACTTTCCACTTTAGATATCTGCAACACGCTAGAGAAATGCGAAGACGATGAAAAAGAACATTGCAAAGAGTGCAAGAATGACCGGCTCGTTTACCGCGAGGCATTCGACGGGGTCTTCTGTCACGGCTGTGGATTCTTCATTGACTTTGAACACCAGCAAATCGGGTATTCGAAAGAATGGACGATTTCTGAAAACTTGAAACTTCCGTCTGCGTTCCTCGATAAGAAAAAGTGCGCCGTCTGCGCGGCATCTAGGGTTCTATTGAAATTTGCAGACTGCTTTTTCTGTTCACGCAAGTGTTTCGAAGAATGGTCATCAGGAACTCTGAAAATCCAACATTAGCGCACTTTTGCTTTGGAGAATTAAACGGAGGACAATGGCGCTGAAGGTCGCGATATTCGGCTCCGGTTTGATGGGTTCGGCAATAGCGAGGGATCTGGTTAGATCACAACTTGTTGACGAAGTCTCGGTTTACGATGTTAATCGAAAACGCCTGACCGCATTGGCGCGGGCCGTGAACTCAAGCAAGCTATCGGTTAAGGTTCATGATGTGCGCCGTCGTTCAAACACAGTCAGGCTTCTGAAGCGATTTGATGTTGGCGTGGGAGCCCTACCTCACGGATTGAGTAAGTATGCTATCGAATCAACCATTCGAGCAGGGGTCAATTTCGTTGACCTGATCTTCGGGTGGCGATTCGGACAGAAAGAAGTCCACAAGGCCGCTCGGAGAAAAGGGGTGACGATAATCCCTGCGTGCGGGTTGGCCCCAGGCTTAACCAATATCCTCTCGATGGCGGCAGCAGAGCAAATGAGCGAAGTTCATGAAGTTCACATAAAAGTTGGTGGCATCCCAGAACAGCCAAGGCCTCCCTTGAACTATCGAATCGTCTTCTCCTTTGAAGCAGTTCTTGAGGAGTACCTTCGGAAAGCAAGAATCGTAAAGAACGGAAGAATCACAGACGTCCCAGCTCTGAGCGGTCTTGAGATGGTGAGATTTCGCCCGCCGGTTGGGAATTGTGAGTGTTTCTACACCGATGGACTATCCACCCTTGTACAAACAATGAAAGGAGTTCGTGAGATGGATGAAAAAACAATTCGTTGGCCAGGCCACGTTGCACAAATTGAGACGCTGATCGAGTGCGGACTACTCGAAAACGAACCGGAATATTTCGAAGGAAACCTCGTTGTCCCTCGCAAGTTTGTGGCCAAGATGTTGTCCGACCGAATCAGCCTTGGCAACGAGAAGGATCTCACGTTGCTTAGAGTTGACCTGACGGGAACGAGGAAAAATGAGAGAGTGCGCCATCGGTATGAAATGATAGATCACTACGATGACCGACAGAGAATGACCTCCATGGCACGAACCACAGCCTTTCCGTGCTCAATCGCGGCCCAAATGCTAGGAACAGACGAAATTGCTGAGAAAGGGCTTGTCCCACCAGAAATTGCCTTTAGAGGAGAACTGCGCGATGTGTTCCTCAGATACTTGCGCCTGAGAGGAATGGAAATTAGTTCTAGAACCGTGCGGCTGTAGGAACTCTTCTAGTTCTCTCCATGATTCGCCTAGAGAGTTTCTATTTGTATTGGATTTCGAAAACCGGTTCTGGTAACCGTTGATTTGTCTTATATCAAATCTCAAGGTATGGACAACGAAAGAAATACGAGAGCTGGATGCAGATAATGGTAGGTACCGACAGAACAACTCGAATCGATACTATCGGCGATGTCATGACGGAATGGGTAGTTACGATCGGTCCCACAGATTCATTGCTGACTGCACGAGACTTGATGACACGAAACCAAGTGTCTCAAATTGTAGTTGTAGATCAGCGTAACCGGCCTGTTGGCTTCTTATCCAAACGTGCAATCGCTCGATTTCTCCTAGAGGATTCCACAACACGCGGCCTAGGAGATATTTCAGTTTCAGAAGCCACCACCGATTCAATTCCGACCCTTAGGCTGAACTTCCCGGTTTTCAATGCTGCACGTCTTTTTGACACGGAAAATATCGCCTACGCTGTAATCAGTAACGATAATCCCCTTGCAGGAATTATGACGGAAACAGACCTCTGTCACTACTATTCGCAGAAGTGGCCTCACAAATTCAAGGTCGCTGATTTCATGACCAGGGATTTCATCTTCGCGAAGAGCAACTACCCTGCTGTACATGTGGCTCATGCAATAGTTTTCCGTCAGCCAAGCGTCCCCGTCATAGATGAGGAGCTAGTGGGCATACTAACTCTTTCGAACATCCTGTCAATCAGAGAGAGGGCACCCAAAACATCGAATGGAAGGTTGACCGGGAAGCAAGAGAAGGATGTTGCGCTGATTACAACGAAAGAATTGATGACGCCAAACCCAATCACAACCTACGAAGATACAGATTTGGCACAGGCAGCACAGATAATCATCACCAAGGGAATAGGAAGCCTTCCGGTAAACGACAATGAGCCGAAGGTAGTAGGCCTTCTCACCAAACATGACATTGTCAAGGCACTCGGCACAATCGGCAGAAGCATGATTGTAGAGGCCTGAATTAATCCTGACTGATTACTAGAAGCAAGCACACCAGTTTCACTAGGATTCTTACCGTTCAACCATTGGCGATTATGCTCCGAATAGTCGCGGGATAAGGGACCCGACTAGATATCCGATTGCGGCGGAACCGCCTCCGATGAATAGCACTTGAATCCCGCTACGGAGCACCGCCATCCTAGCTACACGCCCCTTAACCACGCCCAATGCAAACAGAGCGAACGCAGTCGTTACGAGCGAGACTGGCAGTGCGAGAACCAAGGGCCAAAGGAGATACGGCCATATTGGTATGAGGGCGGCGCCAGCATAGGACAAACCTACAACAATTGCGTCCTTAGGCGCCGTATTCGTTCCTCCGTATGTTAGACCTAATTCTTTCTCTATCATTGTTTTGTTTAGAGAAGTAGTTGACCGAGCGATGATTTCGCTAGCCAGCTTTGCGTCTTCCGTGCTAAGTTCCTCTTCTCTCAATAGCATTTCGAGTTCCAGACGCTCTACTTCTGCATGGTCTCTGATTTGAGATGTTTCATCCTCGATCTCTGATAGGAACAATTGGTTCTCGGCCTCGCTCGCTAAGAAGCTAGCAGTACCCATCGCGAGCGCCCCAGCAGCGGCCTCTGCTAGACCACCGACTATGATGGTGAGTGGGCTAAAGGCTGCAGCCGCTAAACCCGTAACAACGGCTAAAGGTACAAGCAAGCCGTCTTGGAATCCGAGAACAAGTTCCCGCACTCGTGAGAGGCGCGAGATCCTTCCCTTCTCGCTGAGGGCCCTAATCCGGAGTTCCTCTCCTGAAGTGGGGTGCGGAGGTCGTTTACTTCTTGAATTGAGCCGATGATTTGTGGAGTTAGTCAATCGATAACACCCAATGCTCTGAGTTGGTCAAGTTTGACAACTACCTAGCTTCTCAGTTGACATAGCTAGGATGGCGGTGCAGACCGCGGTTTAAGGAATAAGCTTGGGGGCTCTTGTTTTATCGTATTAGCAGTATAGTAAGGCTGAACTCATTTGTTTACCACTTCACCGAACAGGGCTCAAATAACTGGAGATATCAGGTTCATTTACCGCAAAGAGTCATACTCATCATGGACCTACTTGACTTCGTCGCCACCGTGGTTGTGGTAACAGCTTCAGGCGCGCTTGCTCCCGGTCCGTTATTTTTCGGTTTACTCATGCACGGTTCGAAGGAGGGAGCCCGGGCCGGTTTTTTCGCGGCTATCGGACATACGCTCGTGGAGTTTCCGCTAGTCCTTGCGCTCGCCATGGGCTTGCTCGCAGCCGCGAGTCAACCGATGATTAAAGGAATAATCGGTCTGGTTGGAGGCGCGGGGTTAATTGGTTTCGGTGTAATGCAAATCTATGGAACGCTCAGGAGCAAACCTCGACCCGATAAAATTCCCACGACGAAAAATTTGCCCGCCAGTTCTCTCGTTCTCGGCTTGGCGCTGACCGGGCTTAATCCTTACTTTATTCTCTGGTGGCTAACCATAGGTTCAATTCTAATCGTCCAAGCTTTAGCTTTTGCAGCCATCGTCGGCGTACTGATAATGTATGCCTCCCATGTCTGGATGGACTATGCATTTCTGACGGCAATAGCTCACCTGGGCAAGAAGGGTAGGGCTATTGTCGGTTCAAGATACTACAAGCTCGTCCTCATCGCCTTTGGATTAATCCTCGCCTACTACGGCGCAACTTTCGTAGTTGACGCCGCCAAGTTGTGAACACGGAACGATTCCGTAAGGGTGGCACGTTTCAGCTTTTATTGCTGGAAGTCGAAATCATCCCGTTCACTATGACCGCCATAAAACCTGCCCCCGTCAAACCATCCGTCCCAATTGACGTACTAAACGAGATTGACATTCGAGTTGGGACAATCGACCTTGTTGAGGAAGTGAAAGGATCGGACAAATTGGTGAAGCTGACTGTGAACTTCGGAGACCATAAAAGAAGCATACTGGCCGGAATGAGAGTGGAACGCCAAAATTCGAAGGAGGTTGAAGGAAAACAGGCTCTATTCATTGTCAACCTCGAACCCAAGAGGATATTTGGAAAACTTTCGGAAGGAATGTTATTCGACATAGGCTATGCGGATGGAATCACACCCGTGCTTGCGGTACCCGAACGCCCCGTACCTAATGGCACGCGAGCCGGCTGACCTCTTGGCTCAAACAATGAATCATAGAAAGAAAAGGTGGGGGAGAGTTGGGATGCGCAGTCTTAGTTTATTGTTTGGAACGCATTGCGAGCAGATATCCTAATCCTCCGGCGAAGAATCCGATTAAGCCGAGAATTAGAAAGATCGCTATTGGCTCAGTGTAGTATTGTAGGATGTTCACGTGTACTTGCATTTCGTTCCATCCCATACCTCCGAACATAGCAGGTTGCATGGCAGCACCACCACGGTAACCACCTGACATGGCTAGTAATGCTGCGCCCGCTACGCCGATGTTGCCAAGAACTAGATGTATCCAAGCTAATATTTTCGATGGACCCTTGTAGGTCCTGCCCTGCACAGTCTCAATGAAGAAGTAAAACAGTGAAGTCACCGCGATTCCGACCACGCCGACTGTCAAGTAGGTGAGGTATCCTACGGTGAACCAAGTTCCTGCTTCTCCACTTGCGATTACTCTGGAGACTGCAACCGGGTACAAGCCGATTTGGTCACCGAAGCCACCTAGAAATGTGATCACTGCCGCGATGGCGCCTTGGATTATTGCTGCGTATAGAAATAGAGTGGCCATTTTGCTTTGTGCTCCTTTTGTTTGCAATTCTATCCCTCCCTCAAAGTTATGATACGGTAAATATTACCTGACCCCATTTAAAAGCCAAATATATGTTCTCGATACGAGAAAGCAAAAAATCAAATACGAGCCCCCAAACGACCCGGCATTAGTTGGGATCCTCCCAATTCCTACTTAAGTCAACATTGACGTTGACCAATCACACCCAGTTGCTCGATGAGTAACGGCAGGTCGTTTACTGATCCTAGAAGATAGTCTGGTTCCGCTTGAATTAATCGATCGCTCGAGAATGGCCCCGTGGCAACAGCAACCGATGGCAACCCTACCGCTCGCGCCGCCATGATGTCGATGACACCATCGCCTACAAGAATAGCTTCTTGGGGTCGGATATTCATTTTTGTCAGAATTTTTCGAACCGGGGCGCCGTCCGGTTTCATCTCTTCGCAGTCATCTCTCGTAACGATAGCGTCGAAGAACGCTGTCAGGTGGTACCGCCTGAGAGTTATCTCCGTGCCGGCATGCCCGTTGTTCGTTACTAGTCCAATTCTCAGGCCGCGAGAACGGAGCATTCGAAGCGTCTCCACAGCACCCGGGTACAAGGTAACCTCGTTGGCGCCTTTGACTTCCATGTCCTCAAGAAGGCCGTAGAATTTTCGCCGGAGGCTTGTGAAACTATCAGTATCCAGTTCTTCCTTCAATTTCTTGAGGATAAGATAGAGGCTGAGTTGTTCATTCACTTCCGGCGTGCGCAGATTTAATTTGTCAAGTTCCCGCAATGCTTCGCGTCGAGCAGCCATGTAGTCGAGGTTGAACTTCGTTATCGTTCCGTCCATGTCCATTACGATGCCTTTGATCAAGCACTTGTCCTCCAAGAGTATTGCCTTGTAACAAATAATAGTGGAATTCATTAAAGGTTGATGATGATTGCCCATGCCCTGGAAAGACGTTGACCTAGCTAGGGTCCACAGATTGTTCTATCCGCAAGTTCCAGTCGTTATCACTTCTGAATTTGAGGGGCGGGTTGGGGGAATGCCTGCTATCTGGTGCATGCCCCTCTCGTTCAACCCTCCCTTGATCGGAGTTGCCATCGCACCTGAACATGAGACCTACAGAATGATTATGGGCGCACGGGCGTTCGGGATAAATTGGCTAGGCTTCTCTCAGGCCAGACAGATTGGTGAGCTTGGTGAGACCTCAGCTAAAACCTACACTAACAAACTCTCGGCGACCGGTTTCAAGACAATCAAAGGCAAGAGAACATCCCAACCCATAATCCAAGAAGCCTCCGCGGCCCTGGAATGCCGCCTCAACGAAACGCACCGAACCGGGACACATGAACTCGTGGTCGGCGAAGCAGTAAACGCAATGGCGAATAGCGATTTTGTCGATTACTGGAACCTCTCAAAATACAACCCCCTTCTCTACGTTGGTACAGTGAATGGTAAGGAAAAGAGCTGGGTCTTCAGATCAATGCGTGGGAAGTCCGTGGAAGTGCCTCTTAGACACAAGGTTTGAGCGAAGTTGGTTTGTGTACTCGAACGTACAGGCCATCAATCTTTGATGCTGATCACGTTGAAGACGGTTTCTTACGTCAATAGGTGGCAGTTTTAGTTTTGGGCCATTTGGTCTGTTCGAGCGAGTCACTTTGGAATTCACTAGAGCTGAGAAACGGTTCATCGAGGATAATGATGTAGCAAGACTCGCCACAGCGGGCCCGGACGGAATCCCGCATCTGGTTCCGGACTGTTACGCCCATAGTTCGGACGCGTTCTGGGTGGCAACTGATTACGGAACAAGAAAATACCGCAATCTCCAGAGGAACGATAAAGTCGCGTTACTCATCGATTTTGGCAACGCGTCTAATCGCGGTATACTCGTCCAAGGACGGGCTAAGACCTTCGATAGATGACCGGAGTTCCGTGAGATTTATGACGTTTTTCACAAGAAATTCGATTGGGTTCGTGAAATGCCTCGGAAGGAAGGTGAAGCACCTTTCGTCAGGATTGAACCAATACGGAAGGTGAGTTGGGGACTGAAACAGTCAGACCATGCATTGCTGTGATGAGTGCAAATCTCAGAATATTGTTAGCGACTATTTGCCTGAGAATTTACACAGTCTTGCTAAATCTTGCGTAGGCTTAATTTAGCGCCTTGCGGTGGGAGGTTTAGGTATTTGATTATGAGCTATTGTGGTTGTGGTTACCCGTACAGCTACTCGTCGTACCAGTACTCCCCGTACCAGTACTATGGCTATCCACCTTACATGTCGTACCCATCGTACGGCTACTATCCATTCTACGGCTACTATCCATCCTACGGCCTGCCCTTAGGCTACGTTTACAGCGAGCCAATTGCCTTTGGTTATCCGCGCGGTGAACACCGCGTCGGCAACTGCCTAATGATCTGTCAGTAGAGCAACAACTCTTACTTCGCGTCTATGAGACAGCAATGTGAATAGCACGGTAGGCTCTAGACCGGAGGATTGTTTGGTCCTAGAGTCTTATTGGGGTCCATTCAATGAGTGGCCACGAGTCACACAACGCACTTGACGTCAAACTTCTGCTTGTTGCAATGGGCATTAACGCGTTACCTCTCGGTTACACGCTCGTCGTTTTGCCGATCTACTTGAGCAATCTAGGTTTCTCAGGCGAGGTAATCGGTGCAATAACAGCTGCTTCGTCTTTTGCAAGCACGATTGGGTTAATACCTTTCGCGATTGCAGCCGACCGTTATGGTAGGAAGCCCTTCGTTGTTTGGGGCTTCCTATCGGCGACCTTGGCTTACATATTCTTCGCACTTACCCGCGACTTGAACTCGTTGTTAATAGCTGGCGCAATTGGTGGAATTGGGTTAGCTGGTGGTTTCAGTACCGCAGTTTGGACACCGGCGTGGACGGCACTCATATCCGAAAAGGCGGGAACGAAAGAGCGAACCAAAGCTTTCGCATGGTCGCAAGGTATCTGGACGATTGCACTAACCGCAGGGTCAGCTGCGAGTGTTATTCCAGCCTTTTTGCGCGCACAGTTCAAATCAACATTCCTAGCATCTTACGAGTACCCATTTCTGATTTTTGTGGGCCTCTCGATTTTGTCGGGGTTAGTTCTCTTACCAATTTCTGAGTCGAAAGCGATTCCACAAAGTCCTGACGGACATCGATGGAACTTCCTCCCCAAGAAATCGCGCCCTCAAATCGCCAAGTTTTCAGCGACCTTAGGGTTAGTTGGGTTTGGATCCGGAATTGGCCTCCAGCTGCTTTCCCTCTGGTTCAATAGGGTGTATGGGACAAGTGAAACGTCTCTCGGCCCATGGTTCGCGGTAGCCGAAATGACGTCACTCATCGTTGTACCAATAGTTCCGAGATTGACGAAAAGCTTGGGAACCCCTAAGAGTGTTCTAATAACGCAGGGATTATCAGCCAGTCTGCTGGCGTCAATGGTTCTTGCGCCAACCTACCAGTTCGCTGCATCTATCTTTATTGTGCGTAACTTCTTGATGAACCTAGCATGGCCAGTGCAACAATCTTACTTGATGGGAACGGTAACGCCCGACGAACGGGCTTCCGCATCAGCGATAACTTACACAATCTGGGGGATAGGAAATTCCGTTAGTCCGATTCTAGCGGGCTATTTCCTAAGCCAGGCTTCATCACTCTCGCTCTCCGCTCCTCTACTAATCGGCGGAGCAGCATATTTGGCGGGCGCTGTAGGCTTCTACATACTCTTTCGCGGAACCCCGCCACCAGAGGAGGTACTCCCCCTATCAAAGATCGGTCATGAAGTCATGTAGACAAGGGGCTTAATCTCAAGTCTCAACAGGGACTAGTTTCTTGCCTTCCCAGTTGAAACCTAGCTCCTTAAGCTCTTCCAAGAACCACCTGAGGTTTTCTTTCGGTTCATGAAATCTGTCGAAGAGCTCTTTCGTGACATACCCGAGGAATGAGGCGAAGAGTTGCTTATCTTCGATGTACAGCCGGTTTAGGAATAACGACAAGCGGTCAAGCTCGTAATCTCCCGTGAGCACCTCGGCATAGACATTTTCCCAAGCTTTCTCCAGATTGAAATACCGCACGGCTTCACGCATATACGGGAAAAGGTCAGTGAAATATTCCCGCAACATTCCCTGGGAGCGAAAGACTGACTGCACTAGTTTTCTAATTCTCATATCTACTTCTGGAATGCCGCTCAAAGATCATCGACCTAGTGAGCCTAGAATCTTAGCTCCCTATTATGGATAGATTTCCTTGAGCATGAGTCTTATCCGATTTTCTACTTCGCTCGGTTCTACCGCGCCAGTTTCCGTAATGTATTCCGAAACGTCGTGACGTGGCGTAATGTCGAAAAGGCCGTTTGAAGCCTGAATCCGTTCACCTAGAAAATCGGCCGTACTGAACTTCATCGACTCGCAGACACTGTAGAAGGGAATTTCCAGTTCTTTTGCTGCGGCAGCGATGCTCTCGGTTCCGACCTTGTGAAGTAGGGAACCATCCGTCAGAACGCTGTCTGCCCCAACCAACACGAGATCAGCATCCGGAATGACTGAACCAGCCGATGAATCGGCGACGAGTTTCACAGGCACACCCAGACCCACGAGGTCCTTAGCGAGATTCTTCCCCTCCATTCCTGGATATGATTCGGTGGCATAAACTTCGAATTGTTTCCTACTCTTCATGCCTAATTCCAGTGCCCTGAGGACAGTGCTGCTGTAGCTGTGGGTGAGGACATGGCCAGCCTCTGGCAATATGGAAACAGCGTTTCTCGAGGCGTCCTCCGACGCAAGGCTTGACCGTTGAGTCGTCTGTTCAACTAGCGACCGGATTAACTTCCGGTAATCGGCAGCGGAAGCCGAGCCATTCTTCCGAGCGGCCGAGAACAGCAACATGCCAACCAGATTTCTTACATTCGCCATAGCTGGTTGCGCCTTGCGCAACTTTAACGCCGCAAATAAGAGGTTGCAAAACATTTCCTCCCTAGTTGTGGTCCCTGAAATTTCAGTGGCCGTAGCTAGTAGCTGAAGTGCGCTCCGGCCAATTGTGCTGGCCCCGTGAACCTTATCCTTCGCAATAGCGTCGACTCCCGTCAATACCTTGATGAGCTCTTCTGGAGCAGATTCGAAGTCGTAGCGGACGCGGTCAAACGTCTCTTCGAGTTTCGGGACCGTTTCATACGACCTTAGTTCATCGGGATGAATCCATCTGCATTCCGCATTTTCCCAATCGAGCGTAATTGTATTCGAACGCGTATCAAACAGGAATGGGTGAACAACCCAGACAGTCTTCGATTGCTCGTCATACACGCGAAGGACCTCACCTGCCCTCACAAAGCTGATATCCTCGGAGGATAGACCGAGCTCTTCCTGTATTTCGATTTGCGCGCGATAAAGGGGAACTTCACTTCCTTCAAGGTAGCCGCTTACCGCTGCCCATTTGCCCTTGTGTGTCCCAACCCTTTCGCTTCTTTTTAGCAGAAGGATTTTCTTATCGGCAATCAGAAACGCGGTTACGACGCTTTTGTATTCCAACTAGCCACACTGAAAACGATCTTTGCTCATTTCTTTAGTGAATCTACCTGGGGCTGCGTAGTTTCCAATCGTTTCCACAATTTCGCTGCGGCGATTTGTGAGATGGATTGAGCTTTCTCTACGTCAAACGTGAGAAGTTGCTTATTCTTGACGATGAACTTGCCGTTGACAAGAACGGCTTCAACATCGTCTCCATCTACGGTATTGATTAGATGGCCTACGACGCTGTTGGCGTTGAGCGGTGTGGGGAGTAAGTTCGGTTTGATTATAATGATGTCCGCCTTCTTGCCAGGCTCTATGGACCCAAACTCCTTATCCATGCCGTACAACTTTGCTCCGTTTACGGTCGCCATCTCTAAGATGGTGTAAGGGTCGATTGCGTTTGGGTTTTTGTGGTATACTCGGTGCAGTAAGTAGGCTGCACGCATGTTCTCGAACATGTCGAATATGTATCCGTCATTTCCTAAACCCACGTTGATTCTCTTCTCCAGCATTCTAAGAACTGGTGCAACTCCGACAGCGTTCAACATGTTGCTCATGGGGTTGTGTGCTATTCCGGTATTTGTTTGGGCAATGATGTGGATTTCGTTTTCATCGAGGTTCACGCAGTGAGCTAAGACCACGTCAGGCCCAAGCAGTCCAACGTCACGTAACCTCTCCACTGTCCGCTTACCGTAATTCTCCAAGTTGTGGTGAAGATCTCCCAGCCCTTCTGAGGCATGTATAGTAATTGGCACGTGGTACTTTACCGCCAGCGCCTTTACTCGTTTGATGAGGTCATCGGAAACGGTGAAGGAAGCGTGAATACTGAAGAGAGGTTTGGCTTTGCTCTCAGTTTTGGAATGCATTTTCTCTGCGAACCGTACGTTCTCCAATACCCCCCTCTCTCCCTCATCCTTTGAGTGCCGCTCGGTCGCTTCGAATGCTACAAAACCCCTAATCCCGACCTCCTCGACGGCACGCGCAATATGGTCCAATACGCCTGAAATTGAGTTGGGCCCTGAATAGGTGTCCGCGAAAGTTGTCACACCTGACTTAGCGAACTCAACTGAAGCAACCAAAGCGCTTGCGTAGGCATCCTCGAAACTCATCGCTTCGTCCACCGGCCACCAAACACGCTGAAGAATTTGCGTAAAATCTGAGGGCGGCGTTATCTTCAGCGCTGCTCCTCTCAGCAACATGCCGTACAAGTGCGAGTGGCTGCAGACAATACCCGGCATTACGATACGGCCGGACGCCTCCAAGACCTCAGCTGTAAGGTACTTCTTCTGCAGGTCGACAGCCCCACCGATTTCTACAATCTTGCCTTGCTCTATCGCGACGGCATGACCTTCCAATATCCGTCGGCGACTATCCATCGTGACTAAAACACCATTTCTTATGAGAAGGTCAACCAATAATGAAGACCAACCAGAGTAGCAACACCTTTCGATAAAATAGGTTCCTATTTGAGATGAAGACGGCTGAGTTACTCTGACTACTTCGAAGGTGCGAACAGTTGGCTTGGGGGATTCCACGACGGCTGGCACCCCAGGCTTCCTTTCCCCGCTTGAAGCCCCACCTACCGGCCGAGGCAATCCCGAAAGCCAGTACGCCTACTGGATGAAGAAAGCCCATCCCGAGTGGACCGTGTTAAATCGTGGCATCAATGGTCAGAGGTCGGATGAGATTCTGGCCAGGTTCGAACGCGATGTCCTGTCGGAGTCGCCAAATTACGTTGTGATCCTAGGAGGAGTCAATGACGTTTACCAAGGCGCCCCCTTAGGATTTACAAAGAAACATCTGCTCACAATGTATGAGAAAGCCCTCGCTGCAAAAATTACTGCGGTTGCAGCCACAGTACTTCCCTACAACATGGCGTCGACTCGTGAAACAGGAACAATCAGTGACCTAAACAATTGGATAAAGAATGCCGCGAATCGACTTGGAATTCTCTTCTGCGATACTAATCTGGCCGTCAGGGACCCGCGCAACAAAGACCGGCTGCTCAGTACACCGGATGGACTTCACCCCGATGTCTCAGGTTACTGTAAAATGGGCCAAGCTTTAGCTGCGACAATTGCTCGTAAAGCCAAACTGGGATAATTTGCCCACCGGAATCCCTTTGACAAGCAGTGGCATGAACTCAGATTCAATGATAACTAAGTCTCGGTAGAATAGGGGAAAGATATTGCAATCTGTTCTAATTGAAAACGGTAAGGTTCTGCGGTCGGGTCGCCTCGTCAAGGCGAGTATTGTTATCGAGAATGAAAGAATAAAATCCGTTGGCATCGCGGAATCCAAGCAGGTTGACAAGCGAATCGATGCGGGAGGTAACCTCATCCTACCAGGCTTGGTGGACGGCCATGCTCATCTCCATGACCCTGCCTTCACGAATCGCGAGGACTTCACAACTGGTACCTCTGCCGCTGCAGCAGGGGGCGTGACGGCTGTAGTCGAGATGGTTCTTTCGACCCCTGTCGACACCCCGGAGCGTGTAAAAGCTAAAATCGAGCTGGGAAAAAGAAATTCATTGATCGATTTCGCCCTCCACGCTGGGATGATGAACCTCAGCAACCTTCCTAACATAGCGGCAATCGCGGGTTTGGGTGTTCGATCATTCAAGACCTTCACATGCAAACCTTACTACTCCGACGACCACACGCTCATGTCTCTGATGCGCGAGACCTCAATGCAAGATTCGATTCTGAACGTGCACGCTGAAGACGAGCAAACGGCTAACGAAAACCTTGGCAGGCTTACTGCGGAGGGTAGAAAGGACCCTAGAGCACATAGTGAGTGGAAGCCCAATGTGGCCGAGGAGCGAGCGGTTAGGAAGGTTGTTGAATTCTCGCGGGCGCTGAAGGCCCGGCTCCACATTTCTCACATGTCCACTCGAGAGGGCGTCGAGATTGTTCGGAAAAATAAGCGCCTGCGGGTCAGATTGACTGCAGAAACCTGCCCCCATTACCTAACCTTCACGCGTAGAGATATGAAGAAACAGGGACCGTACTTGAAGATGAACCCGTCGCTGAAGGGTCCGAAAGATGTTCAGGCGCTTTGGGAGGGTCTTCGTGATGGAACCATTGACATAATCACTTCAGAACATGCGCCCGGGGAGCGCGTCGAGAAGGAAGTTGGATGGACCGATATCTGGAAGGCCTGGGGCGGCGTTCCAGCAATCGAAACCATGCTTCCTGTCCTGCTGAGTGAAGGAGTAAACAAAGACCGAATTAGCCTGACGACTATTCAGAGAATATGTTGCGAGAACCCGGCAAAAGTATTCGGCCTCTACCCTAGAAAGGGCGTAATCCAGAAAGGTGCTGACGCGGACCTGGTAATCGTTGACCTTAAGGCAAAACGGAAAGTTCGGGCCGAAGCTTTGCATTACAAGGTTGGATGGACTCCATATGAAGGCTGGACTTTGAAAGGGTGGCCTATCCTGACTGTGCGTCGAGGAGAGATATTATACGAGGACGAACAGGTGGTAGGTGAACCCGGCGTCGCAGATTTCCTACCCATGTCACTATAAACTGGTCGAACTCCGATGCTTTCACTCATTGTTCTGGCAGCAGGCAAATCCAGTCGGATGCATGGTAGAAATAAGCTACTGATCAAGGTTGAAGGCCAACCGATGATCCGCGGAGTGGTTGAAGCAGGACTCAAGTCCAAGGCGGATGAAATGATCGTAATCCTCGGCTGGGAAGCCGAAAAAATCAAGAAAGCTCTCGAGGACCTCCCCTGCAGATTCGTAGTGAACAAAGACTACGAGAAGGGACAGAGCAGCTCCGTGAAGGCGGGACTCAAAGAAGTTGGCGAAACGACGCAAGCTATACTCATTCTACCGGGCGATGTAGCCAAGATAGATGCAAATTCAATCAATCTAGTCATCGACGAATATGCTCGTCGAAAGGGAACAATAATCGTGGCAGCCCACGAAAGTAAGCCGGGACATCCGATTCTGCTTGATAGGCAGCTCTTCAACGAAGTCGAACAGATCGACGAGCAGTCGTTCGGGTTGAAAGCAGTGGTTAAGAAACATGAAGGGACAGTGCGATTCGTTGAGACCGGTTCTTCCAATGTTCTGCGAGATGTCGACACGCCGAAAGACTTGAAGGAACTCTGACGGGTGAAGACGACTCTATTCCTCGACCCCGTATCAACCTTCTTGATCTACAACGACGAAGTATGGTTGCGCAATTTCTACACGCTATATCGGGCAATGTGAGGATACACAACGTGAACGGAGTATTTTTTCATTTCAAGAAAATATCACAAAGGAATCAGTTGCTATAACGGTTTAGTTCAACGATAAAATGTTAGACATTTGCCGACCCGACACTAGCGTGTGTCTTGAGATTGCTATTTCATAGGTTACGTTGTCCTTGGTGACTCATCGTGTCCGGGGTGTTGTCCCTGCTCAAACATCTTCATTGCTTTTTGGCGTTTCCGTTCCATTTCCTCTGGGGACATTTGGATGCGCATTGATAGCGACCATGCGTAGCCGAACGGGTCGGTCAGCTGGCCGTAGCGTTCGCCCCAAAACATGTCATCAAGCCGCATATCGACTCGCACCAGCCTCAACTGCCCTCCTCCAAAGAGCGTCCACATCCTTCGAGTAGATGTGAAGCGTCACCGATGAAGCTCCAAGTTCGCGTGGATCCTTGTGTAGTGCGCCTGGGAATATATCGGAGAGCATGATGATTGAGTCACCAATTTGAATCCGCCCATGGATCAGCTTTCCGCCAGGACCCTGCTCCCGGGCCAACTCCTTCGCGTCATAAGCCTTCTTGTATCACTCAATCGCCTCCGCAGCCCCATTGATCGCAAGGTAAGGCGTAACCGTGTGAAACTCCTTCGGAACTGAGTTAAACTTCCTCAATTTCGACCCCCGTTTCTTGGATGGCTTCTTAGGCATCAGCTAACCTCGGCTTTCAGAACATTTCAGTTCTACACGATATAAGCTCAGTAGGGAAACGCCTGACTCGGTAGGCATATTACAGTCAAACCAATGCTCACGTCTGCGAGCCGTTCGAAATATGCAGTGCCCATCCTGTGGGAATACGGTCCCGGATAATGTGAAGTTCTGCACCAGTTGCGGTAAGCAATTGGACACCGCCAAAACACTGGCCTCCGGAAGTGCTACGTCTAGTTCAGTTTTTTCGGGTAGGGCGTACATAATTGAACAGAAGCTTGTGGCGCTAAGAGATACGTTCGGCATCAAGGATAGAAACGGTAACCTTCTCGCTTACGTGAAAAAGAAAATTGTGAGCTGGGGGCCACAGTTCTACTTTGAAACGCCGGACGGCGGTAGGTTGGGTGAGATGCGAGGAAAGGTGCTCACTGTGCGGCCGACGTTTGAAATTTATGATGCACAAGACCTCGTCGCGGTTGTGAAGAAGAAAATTCTCAAACTGTTAGGCTCAGAGTGGTGGCTTGAGGATGGTTCGGGGGCGGAGGTTGCGCGAATCAAGGGGAACATAAGTGAACATAATTTCTCAATTCAATCCCCCTCTGGGGCAGAGATCGCCCAAATCAACAAGAAGTGGGTCAGCGTTCGGGATTCATACGGCATCGAAATTCTAAGCGAAGAACTCACGCCGTACGTCATCATAGCTTACGCTATTGCGATGGACCACGCCGAATTCAAAGCCGGGAGAGGATTTGCAGTGGGATTGGCTGGGATTGGCGCTATGACGGATGATTTTAAACCTCAATTTTGAAGGCTGAATTCCTCATTTGTTCTCCGTCCAGTCGTAGAATCCCCGCCCGGTCTTCCTTCCGAGCAGGTTTGCTCGTACCATCTGTTTGAGTAGGCTGCTGGGCCGAAACTTCGGGTCGCCAGTTTCGTTCACCATAACATCTGCAATGAAGAGCGTTGTATCGATGCCGATGTAGTCGAGTAATTTCAATGGGCCTATAGGCCAATTTAGACCGAGTACGCATGCCTTGTCAATATCCTCCGGCTCGGCAACGCCTTCGGCTACGAGGAAAGCCGCCTCGTTAAGGGCAGGGATAAGGATGCGGTTTACAATGAACCCTGGCGTGTCTTTCTTAACAACAACTGGTTCCTTACCCAGCTTTGCAGTCACCTGTTTGATAGTCTCCACGGTCTCGTTTGATGTCTTCAAACCGCGTACGATCTCAATGAGCTTCATGAGTTGGGGTGGGTTGAAGAAGTGCATACCGCAAACTTTCTCAGGCCTCTTCGTCGCGGCCCCTATCTCAGTAATGCTGATTGAAGACGTATTTGAAGCGATTATTGCGTGAGCTGGCGCGTACTTGTCAACTTCAGCTAAGACCTGCTTCTTGAGCGGAGGGTTCTCGGTTACGGCTTCAATGACTAGGTCCGCGTTTTGTACAGCTTCTTTCAGGTCGAGCGTTGGGTGAATTCGATTCAGGATTTCTTTGGATTCATTCTCGCTCATTATTCCCTTTTTGACAAATCGTTGGAGGCTGTCTCGAACCATTTTCATTCCGTTGTCGATAAATCGTTGCTCAATATCTCTCATGGCAACATCAAATTTGCCGGTCTGTGCACAAACTTGTGCGATACCGTGCCCCATGAGGCCAGCGCCTAACACTCCTACACGCTTTACTTCCATTCCGATCACAACCAATAATCCAAGCAGGAACCAAGATATGCTTTCCCATATGCGAAGCCTCTTAGATATTCGAATCACTTTTCAGAATAAGCGCAACATCTTGAGTTGGAATTCTAGACTAGTCGACTAACGGGAACGTGCAGAATTGACTGCGGATTATGGTAACTAGCTTGTAGTTCTCTGTCCTCTCCGCCTTCGGTATTTCAGAATCATTAACGCTGCTAGCCCAGCCACTAAGCCGCCTGCAATCGATTCGACTGGAAAACCTGGAATGCTCGTTGACGGCGTAGTTGCGCTCGTGAATGTGCTTGTTGGAGTAATTGTACTGAGCAATTCTTGGGTTGACGTATAACTCCCAGCTGATAGGTAACCCACCATGAATCCGTCCGCATCTCTAGTATTGGAAAAGTTTACGAGAACAAGGTCCCATCTCCCAGAGCTTGGGAGAGCTACATCGAAACTATACGCCATCGTGCCTAGTTGACTCGTGATTGCATCTGCCACATTCCCACAACTTCCTACTTTCAACCAACTTTGGTAGCTAGTATCTTGTATGACATAGAAGTCAAGCGCGATGTCTGATGTGAAATTGCCAGCAACATACTGTCCTTGATTGCCCGTGAAATTGAAATTCCAAAACTCACAGTGCAAATTTGTCCCCGTTGTAGAGACTACCTTGAAGGGACTGTTGATCAGTTGTTGATGTTGTGCCAGAGATGTAATAACACTGCTACCAACTGTAATCGTTCTTACCTGATTTACCTGGGATGCGAACGTGACGTAATTCGCACTGCCGACAGTTGCCAGCAATGATGGAATACATACGATCAAGATGGCGACTGCGTATCGTGCCTTCAAGAAACACACGTTGAACCGAACTGTCAGCATCTACCCCTAAAACAGTTTGCTTGACATTGCGAACGAACTTGCGGCACGCATCGAGAATATCACGATAGCAGTTAAGGCTTAAGCGCAAGCCAGTTTGGGCTTTTCTTGTCGGCCTAGAACAGCGGGCTAGTTGAGTTGCGCAGCTACTTCTTTCACAGCGCCCTCGAATATTTCCAGACCGGCGTCAATTGTTTCATGTGTTATGATGAGAGGGGGAGCGAATCGCATCGTTGACCTACCGGCGGTGATGATTGCTAGGCCACGTTTGAAGCATTTGTTCATGATATCCAAAGTTTCTTGAGCGGCCGGTTCCTTCGTTCCCTTATCCTTAACGAGTTCTACTCCGACCATGAGCCCTTTGCCCCGGACATCGCCTATGATCGAGTATTTCTGCTGCATCTCTTTCAGGCGTTTCATCAGATATGCACCTTGGCGGGTTGCATTTTCGAGGAGTTTCTCCTCCTTTATGATATCAATTACTTGGAGCCCAGCCGCGCAGGCTATGGGGTTTCCGCCAAAGGTGTTGGCATGCGAGCCCCCGTCCCAGTCCATTATTTCCTCTTTGGCGATGGTTGCCCCTATTGGTAGACCTGATGCGAGCGCCTTAGCTGATGTCACGACATCGGGCGTGATTCCCCAATGCTCGATGGCGAACCATTTTCCTGTCCGTCCCATTCCTGACTGGATTTCATCATCGACTAGAAGAATGTCGTATTTGTCGAGGATTTTCTTGAGGCGCTGGAAGTAGTCGTCAGGTGGGACGACGTACCCTCCTTCGCCTTGGATGGATTCGATGAACATAGCGGCGGTGTCTTCGGGGGGATGAAACTTCTTCAGCACCTCCTCTTCAATGAAGTCGACACACCACATATCACATTCAGGATAAGTGAGCCCGAAGGGACACCGGTAGCAGTACGGGTACGGAACATGTGTAACTTCCTGCCCCAGCGGGAAGAAGTGCCGCCTCTGTCCCGGTTTGCTCGCAGTCAGGCTCATTGTTCCGAAGGATCGGCCATGGAATGACCCCGTGTAGGCCAAGAAGAGTTGTTTCCGAGTATGCCACCGCGTCATCTTCATCGCGGCCTCGTTCGCTTCGGCACCGCTATTCGAGAAGAAAACCTTCTTTCGGAACATTCCTGGCGTAATCTTGGTAAGTTGTTCGCCGAGGTCAACGATTGGTTTGTAGTAAAAATCGGTCCATGAATAATGGATTAGCTTCTCAGCTTGTTCCTTGATCGCCTTGACAACGCGCGGATGGCAATGGCCGACATTGAGGACCACTAAACCGGAATTGAAGTCTACAAATTCATTCCCGTCCACGTCCTTAACGTAGCATCCGGCCCCCGATTCTGCGACAAGAGGATACCACCTAACAACTGAATGCGATAGAATGTTCGTGTCCCTTTCGAGAAGTTCGCGTGCCTTCGGCCCAGGTGGTGTGACTACAATCCTCGGTTTCTCGGCTTTAACTACCAAGGTCGTTTCCTCAAACAGAAGGCCGCTTGGCCTGAGAATTGTAAAAGGCTTCCGTTCATGAGCCGCAACTGCAACTTAACTAGTACAGGTGGCAGGCAACATAGTGTCCGGGTTCATACTCCAGTACCCGCGGCACCTCAACTGAACACTTGCCGAAAACGCGCGGGCATCTTGGATGGAAGACGCAACCGGTGGGGGGGTTCAAGGCGCTGGGAATCTCTCCGGAAGGTATCTTCTTCACCGATCTCTTTTTCGGATCAGGGATCGGGACGGCTGCTAGCAACGCCTGCGTGTAAGGGTGTAGAGGGTTTCTGAATAGGTCCTCGGTTCTAGCGTACTCCATGATCTTTCCAAGGTACATTACCGCTATCTTATTACACATGTATTTTGCTACGGCAAGGTCGTGCGTTATGAGTAGAATAGTGAGGTTCAGTTCTCTCTGCATGGTTAGAAGCAGGTCCATGATTTGTGCTCTGACGGACACGTCAACCATTGCCACGGGCTCATCGGCGACGAGATATTCCGGACCGATCGAAAGCGCTCTTGCAATTACAACTCTTTGTCTCTGCCCGCCGCTAAGTTGATGGGGATAGCGAAAGTAGAACGAGTCGGCAGGCGAGAGGCCGACGCGCTCGAGAAGTTCTGATACATGTTCCCGAGATTTTTTTGAATGAGCGACGCTTCCTTTATGGGGCTTACTCAAGTGCGCAAACCTCACAGTTACGGCCATGCGAACAAATGATTGTTCTACAGCCTTAGATGTAGAGCCCTAGTAATATGGCAACGCCAAATCCAATTATCACGAAATTTCCGACCATGAATGTTGTCAATTGTAGTTTTGCGGAAATATGCTTGTGCACTACGCCGCTGATCGATGCTAAGAAACTCTGCCAAGAGAACGAGGCAATGAAAGCTCCGGAGATGAAGAGGATTACGTTTGCAGATGATGAGGAAAAGCCATGCATTCCTAGGATTAGAGTTGTGAAGTATGTTACGGTTACGGGGTTCAGAAGTGTTAACCCAAGGAACATTGCGTAGGTCTGTGGGCAACTCGTGGTTCTGAGCCTGGGTTTGTGTGTTCGATCTGAGCGATTTCTTCCGTGATATAGCAACCATGCGCCCAGTGTGATCAACGCTGCTGCGCTTCCGGCGCGTAGGATAGGCGCGAAAGGTTGGAGAAGTGAGGCCAGTAGTGTACCCGCGAGAGCTGCAACCGATGCATAGATCAGGTCCGCTGATGCAGCGCCAGCCCCGGCGCTTAAGGCAACCCTGAAACCTCGACGGAGGCCTAGCTCAAGGATTAGAATAGCAATTGGGCCCACTGGAATCGCAATTCCATACCCTGCTAAAACGCCACTCAGAAACGCATCAAAAGAAGAGGTGACCATTGACTGTGCCCAGGAGCAATGAAAGGACTAATCGGAGATCGTATGCATTTCTCTAAGCCTGCGCCAATGATGCGGGGAAATGAATTTGAATCAGGTAGATTACTCATTCCGCTTGGACGGTTTCTTCCTCTTCGTAATCTTCTTCGTTTTCGCGGGTGAGGGTTATCTCTATTGTTGAGATGTTTCCTCTAGTGCCATCAAAGCGAGTGACATCTTCCGAACCCAAGTTTATGCTAATAATTTGAGCATCCTTGAGGAAACTGCGCTTAAGCATTTGCACCGTATCGATAGCTTTCTCTATCGCCTGCCCCCTCGCCCTAACCATAACTTCCCCATTTCCTGAATTGAAGAGGGTAACGCATGCGGTTACGTAGTTCATGATGGGTTTCTTTCCGATTCGGACAAGGTTTGATTGTTCACTCATATTCTTACCATGGTTTTGTTCTGTTGGGCTAACTGTAAGGAAGTTAAGCGTTCAGGGATTTTGTAATGGTAAGTTCTTCCATCAATTATTCGAGATTTAAACGTACTTCCGTACTTCATTCGTTCTGAGCATTTAGCCGCCTATTGTGTGCATGGGCCTAACGTGTTCAAGTTTATCAAACTTCTTCAGTAGCGTTTCCACGCCGGTCGCCTTTCGGGATATAGAGTCGCGCATGAAATCTAAAATTGCGTCGTCGGAGCCCCCGTTTCTGAGTAAAGGCCTGAGGTCGAAGCCCGTCTTGTCGAAAAGGCATGGAACAATTTTCCCGTCCGCTGAGAGCCGTATTCTATCGCAGTCTGAGCAAAACGGTTCAGTTATCGAGGTAATCACTCCAATCTCGCCTAGGCCATCTTTGAACCGGTAGATTTTCGCCGTGCTCCCAGGTTCCCTCGTCACGGGTTCAAGTTGGTACTGCTCTTGAATGGTTTGGATAATCTCTCTTCCGCTCACTACCTTCTTCATTCCCCAAAGGCGTTGCCCGTCGAAGGGCATGTATTCGATAAAGCGAACTGTAATCTCGCCGGCCATTGCCAAACCAGCTAAGTCGCCTATCTCGTCTTCATTGCAACCTCGGATGATTACTGCGTTAATTTTGAGTGGCTGGAACCCGTTCTCCTTCGCCGCCTTGATGCCTTCTACGACTTTGTGGAAAACTCCGCCGCCTGTTATTTCGCTGAATCGTTCGGGTTTGAGGCTGTGTAGGCTTACGGTTATGCTTTGCAGTCCAGCCTTTCTTAGGGCCTTGGCCTTTTCGGCGAGAAGGAATCCGTTTGTGGTCATGCTCAGCGAGCTGATTCCTGGGACGTGTGCCAGCATTTCAACGAGCTTTTCTATATCCCTACGCATCAGCGGCTCCCCTCCGCTTAGGCGGATCTTTTTCACTCCTAGTTTTGCGAAGAGTGAGACAACTCGCTCGATTTCCTCGTAGCTGAGTATCTCATTCCTGGGCAGCCACACTGGGGTTTTGGGCATGCAGAACTGGCAGCGGAAGTTGCATCGGTCCGTAACTGATATGCGGAGCTTGCGCGCAATGCGCCCAAAAGAGTCTGTTAGGGGAATCACGTAACCCACGCCGTCGTTTGATCAGAATACTTGTAGGGAGCCATTTAAGCGATGTCTCTAAGCCCCCTTCAGTTCATGGCTCGAACGGCTAGCTTTCTTGAGCTATAACCCGATGTTATTACGGATTCTTGGAACCGCTAATCTTTCTTCCGTCGCCGTATCGAAAGAGCGACCAAGGCGACTATGAATAGAACGGCGACGAAGATAATCGACTCGTATAGTGCATCGCTGGATACAATGAAAGCAGAAACGTTTTGACTCGAAATCGTCGGTGCGAATGTTGTCGAAGTTGACTCCGTTGATATTAGGTTTGAGGTACTCGTCATAATTGACAGCGACGATGTAATCAGTGAACTATTTTGGACAACAGAAGTGGTGCTAATCGTCATTTCATTCAGGGGTACGACGGACAGTAGGAACGATGACCTGTAACTTCCTACTACCGAGCCGAACAGGATCATGTAGGCGCTGGCGTAAACTAGGTATTGGCCGCTTGTCGGAGGTGCCGTGAACGTGTTTGTCACATCAATTCTTGCAGAGTTTACGGTGTTAGAGCTAGTCGAGATAAGATTCTGATGACTGTCGAACAGGTCGATACGGGCGCGTAATGGGACGACGGGGCAGGAATACAGGGTAATGGTGGTAGTGACAGTAACTGGCTGGTTGGTTGGGACTTGGTTGGGGTAGTTAAATGTGAGGAAGGCAATCTCGCATAGGTTTATGGCTTGAGCGTGCACGGCGACATTGTTCCCAAGCAAGAGCAATAGACCGAGTAGGAACAGAGCGTACCGTGAAGTTGCCAAGTTGAGCACTTTCGACCATCTAGTCCCTAGTTTCCGATAAACCGTTCTCCCCGTACGCAATTTTATCTTTCCGTAGCACAGTGGGGTGGTGGACTTTGGAAAAAGGAAAGTCGGCTAAGGAACTCGGGCTTCGCAACGTCATCAGGCTTGGTTACGTAAGTCTCTTCACCGACATCTCTACCGAAATGATACTTGGCGTTTTGCCGGTTAACTTCATCATCAACGAACTTCGCGCAACCGCTGCAATACTTGGTCTAATAGAGGGATCCGCTGAAGCTGCCAATGACATATTCCGAATATTCGCCGGCGTCCTCACGGACAAGATTGCTAAGCGAAAGCCAATCGTTGTGATCGGCTATGGGTTATCCACCCTTGCCAAACCGCTCTTCGCGGTGGCCAACTCGTGGGGTCAAGCGTTTGCTGTGCGAGTTGTTGACAGAGCTGGGAAAGGGACGAGAACAACCCCTAGGGACGCGCTCATCAGCGACTCGATTCCTAAATCGCAGGCTGGGAAAGGCTTCGGGCTGCAGAGTTCGATGGACCAGGTGGGAGCAGTCTTGGGTCCCATCTTAGCATTCGTGCTGCTTCCTGTAATCGGCCTTCGAAACTTGTTCTGGATTTCTTTCATCCCTGGGTCTATTTCTCTAATCATCCTTGTGCTCTTCGTGGCCGATGCTCGAGGACGGACGAAACGAAGGACCGTGTTCGAGAACGCTAAGGCCGTACTGACGAGAGATTTCGTGCTTTTGCTTGTGGTCTTGGAAATCTTCGCCGTAGGTGCCTACAATTTCTCGTTCATTCTGTTAGAGGCCCAGTCCCTCGGTATACAGGCGAATTTTATTCCCCTAGTTTACGCTTTGCTGAATTTTGCCACAGTCCTAATCGCCTTTCCGGCCGGTATCATCGCAGATAGGATTGGAAAACTTCCAGTCCTCCTCCTAAGCTTTCTAGTCTTCATGGGCACGTCGCTTGCTGGGGCCGTTCTTGTTGGATATTGGGCCTATGGACTCCTGATCGCCATTTTCTACGGTGGTTACTTTTCCATTTCGGATACTGTGCAGAGGGCGATGGTCCCAGACTTTACGCGGCCGGAACTGAAGGGCACCGCCTACGCCTTCTACTACACAATAATTGCCATAGGATCCCTCGTTGCGAACTCAATATTCGGCGCCCTATGGACAAGCCAAGGCGCGGGGGTGGCGTTCCGGTTCAGCATCGCAACCTCCGCGATCGCAGTAGTAGCCTTAATCCTCTTTACCATTCTCCACCAACGTTCGCCATGAGTAACATGTTGACCCCAGAAAACTACACCACACTTTGAAACGACGCGAAGTAGGAATCGGACTCGGCCCGAAGAAACCTAGGCTTGTCACCGGAGTAGGTCTCCCGTGCTTGGATTAACACGTTCGGTTGCGTTGACCGCTGCCCCATTGGGGCGAAGGAAAAGTCTGAGGATTGGCCTATTCCGGGAGGTGCTGGAAAGAGTCCCCCCGTGCTGCGTGCGATTCGCGATGAACTACAACGTCGAATTCTCAACCTGATTGAGGAAATTCAGCGACATACACCAAACTCAGCTGCGTGACGCCCAAACAATATATTGAACACGGATACGGTAACGGTGTAAACCAATGCCCCGAAAAATACCAACCTCATACCTACGCAAGTTGAACGAGGAGCAGAAGAAAGCTAAGGAAATTGCGGCCAAACAGGCAACCAAGAGACCGCAGCCAGTGGACCCAGATTCGGGGAAGTTGAAGGGGTTTACGATGATTTGCCAAACGTGCGGAAGCCGGGCCCGTTTTACAGTGGATAAGTTTGGGTATGCGACCTGCGGCAACTGCAGAGCTATAGCAAGCTACAGACTCGGCCACTTAGCCTAACGTGACCCACAAGAAGACGAGTACTTGGTTGATTAACCGCCCGCAGATAGCGGTATGAATTGAACGCGATCTCCGTCCTTTAATGAGGCACTAGGCTTCGCTGGGACACCGTTCAACAGAATCAACATCATCTGCATCATTTGTCTCATAGACGGGTGCCTCACTAGGACTGTGTCCATTAGGTCTTGGAGCGTGGCTGGGCCTTGAAGAACAAAGTACTCATCATTTGCGCTCGTATACTGAGCGATCATCGAATAGTACACTGTTACAGTGACAAGTGAGGCTCTGCTCTCAGTTGAGCCGTTTGTCGAAACGGAAGAACTCCCAAGGTTACCCGCGATTTGCGCGAGAGGAGCTTTTGTGAAGCCGTCCGATATGAGAAGAACTCCTGCGCCAACCGCGATTGAAAATGCGGAGCGTAGAAAAGTGCGCCTTGATTTCATGGCGAGTCTCTCTATCAGTCAGTAGGCTTTTTGCCGGAGCGTGTGAATAGTAGCATTATGGCCACGAGGACAACGATTCCTAGGGCGCCCAAGCCTACTAGGGTTTGGCCTGTGAGCGTTATTGTGAAGTTTGTCAGGTCATTGTAACTTGGACTTTGTGAGCCATTCGTTCCTGTGGTTGGTGTCACCGTGATGTGGCCGATCATATATGGGTGGACGATGCAGTAGTACTCGTACGTGCCTGGGGTTGTGAATGTGTAGCTCCAGCTTTCACCTCCCCCGATTAATGCAACTTTGCCTGTAACGGCTTCGCCTGACGAGTCAAAGGCTCGGAGGTTCGCCTGTTTAGGTGAGTTTGGATCCCCTTCAGTAACTGTGTGGCCGACTGAATCTTGGTTTATCCAAGTTACCGTAGTTCCAATTGGAACCGTCAAGTCAGCTGGGACATAAGCATAGTTCAGAATCAGTACGGTATTGTTCGAAGCACCTGTGCTTGAAGTATTGGATAAGCTTTCGGTTGCGGTCATGCTCGTCGTAATGTTCCCAGTTATCGTAGCACTCTTAATGGAAGAGATAATGGCGGGGTTTGGAGTGCCGACCACATTTATGATGCCTAGGGCGCCGCGGTGAATTCTGAAAAGCGAATGGTCGACTATGGTTAACTTGGCTGGCACTACGGCAGTGAATTCAACCATCACAGATCCGCCTGCCGGTACAAGCGTTGTTTGAATGTTAAGCAGGGGCGGTGAGGCAATGGATCCCTCAACGTAGACTTTGTCAAGCATCCCACCTATGATGTGCAATGACGAATCGAGGTTAGGTCCCGCGTTTAGGAAGAAGATGCGGACGGTTTCGCCAACTTTCACCTGCAGGGACCTGTTTCCTGTTATGGAGTTTACGCTGCCGTTGAATACAACGTAGTCAGGTGTCTCGCTGTCGGCTTTTTGAAAACTGAATGCTTGGAATCCTTTCTGCCCGAACGGTCCCTGTGTATAGAATTCCCCCTGCGCAATGTAGAACTCCCTTTCGACTTTCGGTAACCCGCCGAACGGTTCAACAAGAATCAGCCCATACATTCCATTGGCGATATGCGTTGGTATGTCGGGGGTTGCGCAATGGTACATGAACAACCCGACTCTCAAGGCTTTGAATTGGAAGATTGTTTCCTGCCCTGGAGGAGTTTGCGAGTACGCACCACCGCCACCTGTTCCCAGTATGGCGTGGGAATCAATCGAATGGATCATTGTGCTGTTCGGGGGGTTGATGATATGCATCTCAACTGTTTGGTTTAACCGTAACCTTATGAAAGGGCCAGGCACTGTTCCATTAAACGTCCAATAATCGTAGGTGACTCCGTCAGCCAGTTGCCCAAGTTTCTCCTCCGTTATCAATCTGACGACTACCCGGTCGGCCGAGGAAGGAGCGGATGGAATGTCGGTTGGAGATTTGCTTCTGTTCGGAGCATAAGCTGGCTGAGTTCCATCAGCGGACACAGTCAAAACAGCCTGCGTAACTGAGAGAACAGAAAATACAAGCAACAACAGAACGAGAGTGACCTTGGCAACTCTGCCGGGCAAAAGTCTTGTCCTCTCAACTTTACATGTGCACATATGACTCCCGAGCAACGAACTAGGGGAAGCTTCGGGATAGTGATATTCCCTAACTTGTTAGGGCATTATCGAACTTGGAAATCATTCAATGTGAGAGGAGACTCTTTTGCCCAAGACCGACGGATGTCCCCTAAAGTGCTCCTGTATCACCCGCTTTTGTCCGCGCCTTAGTATCTCTGTCAAGGTTGCTGGCGAAACGTCGAGGGTCTTCGCGAGCTGGCGTAGGGTTATCTTCTTCGGGAACTCGAAGTAACCTTTCTCAAGTGCGATTTGAAGAATATTCTCTTGTCTCGCGGTCAAGTCCTCCTCATCTCTTAGCTTTGAGATCCTAACGACTTCCCCCGCCACGTTCTCTCTTTCCAATTCCCGCATCAGTGATTTAACCATCGTATCACTGCCGAGAAGCGTCCACTCAAGTTTGCCGTCGGCTTTACTGTTCGCCGAGATAAGGAAGCAGTTTGCTTCGGCAAAGGTTCGGCAGGCAGTGCACTTATGAGTCTTAAGCGATCCAATAATCCTTCCGCGCTCAGCCCTGACGATGTCAATATCATACACGTAACTATCCTGCCGTAGGTAATCCACAATCTTCTCCGACAAGTCCGAGCTACTGGTTATCTCGAAGAGTTCCTGAACGCCCTTTCCTGCAGGCAGACTTCTGCAGTCTAGTACACGTACCAGTGCTGGGAAGGTTGCAGCCACACGTTTTATCCAACTGTGCGGCGGAGTAATGCTGACGATCGCCTCAAGCATCCAAGGTCTTGACCCCAAACCGGCCACATGCCTATAGGGGTTCTTGACGCCCCCGAACCCGTTAGGGGTAAGCCCTATGCGCGATGGGTCATCTCTAACCTTTGAAAACGGTGGCCTTCAACATAATTGGAGAATCCTAAGGAACCTCCGAGCCGCAGAACTTCAGAGATCGAGCAAAGGTCGCCACGGAGAAGCGTCGAAGGCAACGCTGGAAAAAGCTCGAGGCTTACATTCGAGCTTGCTGAGGATCACAAGGAGATTCTTCGACAATTAGATCTGTTGAAGGTCACGCGCAAACTGGTTAGAAGCAATTCCAAGCCCACCATCATCTGCATCCACCTACAGCAACTGTTCGCACAACATTGCGCAAGGGAGCAACGTTTCCTATACCCTCTCCTCAGCCGCTACTTGGATTCGAATGTATGCAAATTGTTAACCCAAGAGCATGAAGCGCTCAGTAACGCAATGCGAAAAGCCGTCGAACAAATTCGTGGCAATGGCAAAGATACGTATTGGGAATCGATGTCACAACTTGATCAAATGCTGCGCTCGCATTTCTCAAAGGAAGAAAACGTCCTCTTCTGGTATTTGGACGTGCAACTGAACCCCCGAAGTTCTTTCGAACTTCCTTCTTGATCGAACTGACAAAGCCTTAGCCTGGCTCCGTTTTCCCGACATCGAGCTCCTTTTCGCATATTCAGCTCCAATGGTTCGAACCACGGAATTCGAACGTCTAACTCTACATGCAGTCAGGAAGGAGGAACCAGTTCTAGGGCGGCCAATTCTGAAGTCCTCCTCAGGCGCATATCAAAGACTGCTTCGAAACTCTTGTGCACTTCATTCTTGACGAGGCCGAAGTCCATCTCCCTACCAAGTAGAGCTTTCATTGAGATCATCGTTGAGCCTGGGAATCCACATGGGGTTATCATCTGGAAGTAATTCAGGTCGGTGTTTACATTGAGTGCAAACCCATGAAAGGTAACCCAGTTTCGAACTGCCGCTCCGATTGAAGCTACCTTTTTTCTACCAACCCAAACGCCCGTCTGCTCTCCGCGCTCTCCCGTAATTCCGAACTTAGCGAGAGCCCGGATTATCGTCTCCTCGATGTTCCGGAGGAACGTATGGATGTCCCGCTGGCGTGCATTTAGGTCTAGGATGGGGTACCCGACCAACTGGCCCGGGCCATGGTAAGTCCATTGGCCGCCTCGCTCTATCCTGAAGACGGGGACACCCTCCACGGTTGCTGGGACTTCTCCTGCGATCCCCTTCCCCACTGTGAAAACGTGCGGGTGCTCCACGAACACCAACGTGTCCGGTATGGCCTGCTTAACTCGAAGCTCGAGCAGCTTGCGCTGTAGGTTCCAGACTTCCGCGTAATCCCGCGAGCCTAGGTCTAGGAGATACCCTTCGATTATTGTAGGCATCGAGGCATCTCACGATGCGCTAGAAAGCACGTAGCGTCGAATCAATTAGAGGTACCCTGCCCTTTCCAGTACGTCTCGATGCCCCCGCGCAAGCTTCATCTTACGGACCTTCGCGGTTGGAAGGAAGCGCATCTCGGACCACCACGGCCTAATCTTGGGTAACTGCCCGATTCGCATCTCGTAAACGAAGCAAATGTCCCAGTGCCGCAATTTTCTCCCGGACCGCTTGTACCCGGGTTTCCTAGGTGTCTGCGGCCTAACATGAGATTGCACCATGACGAAGCGAGGGGTCCCCGTAAGGCCGGCCCACTGGTGGGCGATTCGGCGGGCGGCGTTATCGGGCGGCTCTTCCATCAGAAGATGAGTCGCAGGAAGCAACCATGCACCCTCTTTCTCAATCTCACCCGCATTGCGTTTCGGGAAACCGCCTTTCTCAGGCCAAGCGTCATGTGCCTTCGGGCGGCCGAAGAGTATTGAATCACCTTTTCGGGCAACGATGAAAGCGGATAGGCATAAACCAGCTTCGGGGGTATGAGTCATCCAAGACGCAGTTCGAGGGCCTATTCGCGCCCACCGCACATTTACAGGTCGCATAAGAATTCCTTCAGTTATTATTTTTGTAGAATATGAATTGCTTTTCCTTTTGCGGCTTCCGAAGCTTCCATGATGCTTTCGGGCAAGGTTGGGTGTGGGTGTACCGTGAATCCAATGTCCTCCACAGTCGCGCCCATTTCAATCGCGAGCGCAGCCTCGCTGATCATATCCGACGCTTCGGCGCCAACGATGTGAACGCCCAAGACAAGGTCTGAGCTCCTGTCCGCAACTATTTTCACGAATCCCTCGGTTTCTCCGGCTAGCATTGCGCGGCCCAGAGCTGTGAAAGGAAACTTTCCAACAATTGGATCGTAGCCCTTCTCTCTTGCTTGAGCTTCAGTGAGGCCGACTGTTGCAATTTCGGGGTCCGAGAAGATCACGCCAGCGATCGCGCGGAAGTCTGCTTCACTGTTCATGCCTGCGATGGCTTCGGCCGCTACGATGCCTTCCTTCGAGGCTTTATGGGCTAGCATTGGTGGGCCGACTATGTCGCCTATGGCGTAGATGCCGGGCACGTTCGTTTGCATTTTCTTATCGACCTGAATGAAACCGTGTGTATCTGTCTTCACGCCGGTCGCTTGCAGTCCAATCTGGTCGCTGTTCGGGCGCCTTCCCACTGTAACCAGGACTTTGTCAGCATCGAACGCCGCTTCCTTGCCATCCTCCAATTCAGCGTAAACTTTCCCGCCGCGAAATTCTTTAGCCTTCGATTTCACGTGGTAATCCACGCCAAGTTTGCGGAGGGAACGTTCTACGACTCTCACCAGTTCAATATCCGTCTCTGGGAGAAGCTGCTCCAACATTTCAATAATCGTGACTTTGCTTCCGAGTTCGGTGTACATGGTTCCCATCTCTAGCCCCGTGACGCCTCCGCCGATTATGACGAGGTTCTTTGGAATCTCTTGAAGCGCGAGGGCTTCGGTTGAGCTGATTATGCGTGTTCCATCAAACCTGAAGGTGGGAAGGTCGAAGTAGCGTGAGCCAGCCGCTATCACAACTTCCTTTGCCTCTATGCTCTCGATCCCAGCGGCGGTCTCTACTTCAAGTTGCTTTGGGCCTTTGAAGGTGCCTATGCCCTTGATGATTTTGACATTATTCCCTTTGCACAAGTATTCGACGCCTTGCGTTAGCCGGTCTACTACACTCTGCTTCCACGCCTGTACCTTAGGAAAATCGACCCTAAGGCCGGTCACTTCGAGGCCGATCTGTTTGGCGGCTTCGAGCCTCTTCTTCAGTTTAGCTACGCGGATGAGCGCTTTGGAGGGGATGCATCCTATATTCAAACAAACTCCGCCGAGTTGACCCTTTTCGATTAGAGTTGTTTCTTTCCCAAGCTGGCCTAGCCTGATGGCGGCCACGTACCCGCCTGGTCCTGCTCCGAGAACGAGAACTTCTGTTTTCTGCGCCATTCTAAACCACGATTCTGTGTTTACTTTGTCGAGTTCGTTATCGTATTGAAGGCTGGTATTTAGCTCGCTTTCTTCACGTCAACGCTGGAAGATTTTACTGTAGGTTAGTCCAAGCACAGCGAACACAAGAGAGATCGATAGGAGAACCCCGACGAACGGGAGGATCGCGAGCGAGATGGCTAGGGAGACCCAGGGCAGAATTTCGCCTCCTTTTCTACCTTTGAGGAGCTTTATGCCCGCGACTGAACCAATGACGTAGACTATGATTGCAGCTCCGCTTGGAATGAGAAGAGCAGTCTCTAGGTCAACATTCAGGAAATAGAAAATGCATATGACCGAGAGTGCGAGCCCCGAGAGGAGAGTTAGCGACCGGCTGGGTGCTCCGGTTCTAGCGTCCACGTTTGCAAGGTATTTCGGGAACCCACCGTCCCTTGCAACGGAATAGGTTACTCTCGACATACCAGTCATGTAGGCGTTTACCGTGCTGAAAATGATGAAGACTGCAAGGATTGCTGTTCCCGGTGCTCCATAAATCCCTAGGACGTTTGAGAGGATAACTGCGAATGGGGCGACGCTTCCCCCTGCTTTGTAGGCGAGCGTCCCAACGGTCATCAGAGCGACTGATACGTATAGTGCGCTGATTATGATTACGCTAAGCATTATGCTCCGGCGGAAGTCCTGTTTGGGGTTCTCAAACTCTTCCGCTACATTGGACACATTTTCGTAACCGAGGTACGACCAGAAAATTAGTGCGGCAGACACTCCTATCGGGATGAGGCCGTTTGGAAAAAAGGGGGAGAAGTTTTTCACGGCAACATCGTGGAATGATGCGACTATTGTGGCTAGCAGCAACGCTACTATCGAGACCACCACGGCCAGCTGCACTTTGTTGCTTACTACTATTCCCTTGAAATTGATCACGAACGCAGCGAAGATTATCGCGCCCGCGACTACGAAAATCTCCGGTCTACTCATTGGGAACGCGAACGCAAGGTATGAAGCGGCGATCAATGTTACAGCTGGGGCGCCGGTAATGTACCATAATACAAAAAGCCACCCGGTCATGGACGCGACACTGTGACCTAAGCTTTCTTTTGCGAATGCATAGACTCCGCCCGACTCGGGCCTGCGAGCTGAAAGGGACGCGAAAGTGTAAGCAAATGGGTAGCTAGCTATGGAGAGGAGAATCCAGGCGACAAGTGAACCGGGCCCAGCGATTTTGGCTGCAAGGCCCGGAAGGACGAGAACGCCAGAGCCGAGGACCGAGCTTACGTACAATGCGACTGCGTAGCGTAGCGTGATCACCTTCCGCAGGCCCTTACCCGAATTTTGCATATTCAAACAATTAGCGAAGAGAAAAGTCATTCATTAAAGCCTTGCAGAGGCGTGCGGCGGCACCGTATTACCCGACTATGGTCCGAGGACATCGTGACTCTAGTCTGTCTCGAGAAGAAGCAGTTTCGGGTCTTCCAAGTACTGTTTGATAGCGTTCATGAATTGGGCTGCCATGGCGCCGTCTAGGACACGGTGATCGAATGAGACGGATAGGTATGTCATGTCTCGGATGACAATTTGATTGTCCTTTACGACTGGGCGTTTTGTGATTTTGTGGACGCCTAGAATTGCAACCTCAGGGTAGTTAATTATCGGCGTCGCGAAAATTCCTCCGATTCCGCCAACATTCGTTACCGTAAACGTGCTGCCCTGAATCTCATCTAACGTCAACTGTCCAGCACGGGCTTTCTCGCTGAGCTTGGAGATTTCTTCTGCCAATTGCGTAATCGATTTGTGTTCGGCTGCTCTCACGACTGGGACTACTAGGCCTTGATCGGTGTCGGTGGCGATTCCAATATTGTAGTACTTTTTGAGCACAATCTCCTGTTTCTCGTCGTCTAGGCTGGCGTTGAGGTACGGGTACTTCTTCAGGGCCAATACGAGGGCTTTGATGATGAATGGGAGGTATGTGAGTTTTATTCCCTGTTTGTCGGCTGAAGCCTTAGCCTTCTCCCGCAAGTGAACGACCTCAGTCATGTCGACCTCGTCCACGTGCGTGACTTGGGCGGTGCTGTCCCTCGACTTGACCATGTGTTCCGCAACCTTCCGCCGTATCCCCCGTATCGGGACACGCTCTTCGACGCCACGCGGCCCGGTAACCGTGATGGCTACTGCAGCGCTTCTTCCCACATCCTTGAACCGCCTCACATCGTCGTCTGTGATTCTCCCGCCGGGTCCGGTCCCTTGAACCGTTCCAAGGTCAACTCCCATGTCTCTAGCGAGCTTGCGTGTTGCTGGCGTGGCAAGGATTTCTTGCGGTTTCTTCGGGGCCACTGCAACCAGAGTGGGTGATGGAGTAGGAGCGGTGACTTTAGCAGGGACACCTGCGGGTATGTTCGCGGTTGTAGTGGTTGGTGAAACTACCGTAGGCGCTGAACCTTGTTCCCCTTTTTCGCCAATTACCAGAAGAACTTCGCCGACCTTAACAGTGCCACCCTCCTTCGCCATGAGCTTTAGAATCGTTCCTTTCCTCGGCGAAGGGATTTCCACATTGACCTTATCGGTCATTATTTCGACGAGCGGTTGGTTCTCCTTAACGTCGGCGCCTTCCTGCACGAGCCATTTCACAACTTCTCCCTCAGCGACTCCTTCGCCGATGTCTGGGAGCCGGAATTCGAAGGCCATCTTACATCAACCCGGAGTTCATTCAGAAGTTGTGAACTTTCTCAATCGCGTTCAGCACGCGGTTAGCGTTAGGCATGTATTCCTCTTCCAAAGCGTACGGGAAGGGGACATCGAAACCCGTTACGCGAACGATAGGCGCTTCCAAATGTAGGAGGCCTCGCTCAGCAATCTGCGCGGCAATCTCCGCGCCGAACCCACAGGTCTTGCAAGCCTCGTGCAAGATGACTACCCTGCCAGTCTTCTTAACGGAACTCAGGATCGTTTCAATATCGAAGGGCAGCAGGGTTCTGATATCGACCACTTCAACGCCGATTCCTTTAGGCGAGGCTAATTCAGCCGCTTCCATGGCAACGTGGAGCATCGCGCCGTAGGCGAAGATTACGACGTCGTCTCCTTCGCGGGTAACGTTCGCTTTGCCAATGGGGATTGTGTATTCGTCGTCGGGGACTTCGCCGCGGACTGTTCGGTAGATTTTCTTCGGTTCGAGGAACATGACGGGGTCAGGGTCGCGCAGGGCTGAGGTGAGAAGTCCTTTTGTGTCGTATGGTGTGGCGGGAATAACTACCTTGAGGCCTGGCGTGTGGATGAAGAAAGCTTCGGTGCTTTGAGAATGGTAGTGACTGCCCTTTATGCCACCTCCGTAAGGCGTCCGAATCACGACGGGTGTTGTGAAATGGCCCCCGGACCGATACCTGAACTTGGACAATTCGCTTTGAATTTGGTCGAAGGCCGGGTAAATGAAATCTATAAACTGAATTTCTGGTACTGGCTTAAGCCCGTAGAGCGCCATCCCGATTGAAACGCCGATGATCCCGGATTCTGTGAGCGGTGTGTCTATGACGCGGCTCGGCCCGAATTCCTTTAGTAGTCCTTCCGTTGCGCGGAAGACGCCGCCGTTGACTCCGACATCCTCACCTAGGATCACGATCTTGTCGTTACGTTTCATCTCATCCCGAAGAGTATGGTTGACAGCCTGAACAATGTTGAGAAGCGCCATGGGTTAAGCGTTCTCTCCTTTCTCTTCGCGAAGTTCACGAAGCTGTTCCTCAAGGTGCCACGGCATTTCCTCGTAGACGTCCGTGAAGAGAGTTTCCAATGCCGGCCGTGGCAGTTTCTCGGAGTAAGAGATGGCTTCATCCAATTCCGAGTTAACTTCTTCCTGCGCCTTTTTCTCGTCTGCCTCGTTCCAGAGTCTCTTTTTCTCTAGGTACCTTCGGAACCTGACGAGGGGGTCGCGGTTGTGCCATTCTTCCAATTCCGCCTCACCCCGGTATCGTTTCGGGTCGTCGGATGATGAGTGTGGCCCCATACGGTAAGTAACAGCCTCAATCAACGTTGGTCCACCACCCTTTCGCGCCTTATCTACAGCTTCCTTCGTTGTCCTGTAAACAGCTAGAATATCGTTTCCGTCAACACGTATGCCTTCGAAGCCGTACGCTTGAGCTTTGATGGCTATGGTTTCAGAGGCAGTCTGCTTTTCTACTGGGAGAGAGATCGCCCAATGGTTGTTCTGGCAGAAGAATACCGTCGGTGTTTTGAAGACGCCTGCAAAGTTCATACCGGCGTGGAAATCATTTTCAGATGTGGCTCCTTCGCCGAAATAGGTCATCGTGACAATCGGGTCGCCCCTAAGCTTCGCGGCTAGTGCTGTACCGACAGCGTGCGGGATCTGCGTGGCGATTGGTGCTGAGCCGGAAACGTAATTGACGGATTTGAGGCCGAGCAGGTTCGTGAGCTGGCGCCCTTTCTGAACATCCTCTGCGTTAGCAAAGTAATGGTTCAGAAGCTGCTTGAGCGTGATCCCCCGAAGAAGCATTGAACCAATTTCCCTGTAAGCGGGGAAAATCCAGTCCTCAGGGTCCAACGCATAAGCGCTTCCAACATGGGCCGCCTCCTGACCGAAGCCGCCAATGAAGAAACCGATTCTACCCGAGCGCTGTAACTGAAGGCCACGAATGTCTAAACATCTGGCGAGAACCATTGTCCGATAGAGCCGGCGCAACTCGTCTTTCGAGATTTCCGGCTCCATCTCCTCAACGTACTCGCCTGTTGGTTTTATGACCTGCAGTAACTCAAGGCTCAAACTCTAACCCCCTCGTGAGGTTGCGGAAACGAACTCGAAAGTTGGACCAGCACTAGTAAATCTTTGCCCTTTGGCAACGAAATTAAGAAGCCATGTTGCGCCAGTGCTGTCAAGAATCAAGTCAGAGCACGTAGTCTCTTCTTTCGTATCAGTGCTTCAAGGAAGAATTCACCAGCTCTATACGAGCTGCGAACGAACGGGCCTGAAGCTACGTACAAGAATCCGAGCTCTTCAGCCAAAGCCTTGTAGTGTTCAAACGTTTTCGGGCTAACGTACTCGGTGACAGGAATATGGCCCTTGGAAGGTCGAAGGTACTGGCCTAAGGTCAGGATATCCACATCAACATCCCTTAGGTCATTCATCGCCTTGACGAGGTCACCCTCAGCCTCGCCTAGGCCTAGCATGATAGACGATTTCGAATAAACCGTCGGATCTAATTTCTTGATTCCCTTGAGAACCCCAAGGGACCGCTTGTATGTTGCCCTCGGGTCGCGAAGTTTTGGCGACAACGGTTCTGTGGTTTCAATGTTGTGGGCTATGACTTCTGGGGCTGCGTCGACCACTTTCTTCACGTCATTAAGATTCCCCTGGAAATCAGGAATCAACACTTCCGTAATCACGTTAGGGTCTTGCCGCTTGATGGCCTTGATCGTTGACGCGAAATGGCCTGCGCCTCCGTCGGGAAGGTCATCGCGATCTACGGAGGTTATCACCACGTACTTCAAACCCAAATCGGCAATTGTCTTGGCGACGTTTGCAGGCTCAAGAATGTCCAGTAACCCATGCGGGTTTCCGCTCTTAACCATGCAAAACCGGCAGCCCCGCGTGCAAGTGTCGCCCATGAGCATGAAGGTGGCTGTCCCGCCACCCCAGCATTCCGCCACATTGGGGCAGTGCGCTTCCTCGCAAACTGAGTGAAGGCTGTGGTTTCGAAGGACGCCTCTAATTCTCTCATAGTTCTGGCCGGTGGGATACTTCACACGTAGCCACTCAGGCTTTTCGGCACCCTGAGTTTCTTGAATTTGCAGAACGTGTGAATATCGAGGCATTCGGGACCCAAGCAATGATGCCTAGGTTAATTCGTCCATTTGACCTTTACCTTGGACGACTTGCGCAACTAATCCTCCCTTTTTCATTGAGTTTTCGAGCAAGATTACTATCGTTTCTTTCCGTTTAGCATCATATACGCCCCGACGCCTATGAAGACGAGCGAGGAGAGTAGATTGAACATGAAGGTCAGAACGGCGACTGGTATGATTGGATTCATGCAGTAGTATTCGTATGGCGGCAGCTGCTGAATAACACCACTTTTCGGCGTTGTAGCGTTTGTGAACCTTGTACTATTTATGACGGTTACGGGGTTCGAGACTGGTGTGGGTGGAGGCGGGGGTATGCCGAGTATTCCTGAAACGACTGGAATGTAGCAGTTGTAACTCAGCACGTTAGCTACCAGATTAGTTATTGAAATGAAGATTGAGACTACGGCGAGGGCTACTACGAACAGGCCGACCCATTAGAGTAGAAACTCACGCCGGTTTGTTTCACTTCCGCTCATAACCGAGGATCTCCAGTTAGGTGGTAAGAAAGAGCCGTGATAAACGACCACAGAATAGAACAGTACTGAATGCTATCGTTTGGACTAAACTAAATGAGGACCATCTCGTAACCGGTGGCCCAAGAAGATCACTTCCACCGAGACGTCTACATGTATACGAAGAGTATGGAATCACGATGATGCCACACCAAAATTAATGAGTTGCTGAACCAAGGAGCGAAGGAAACGAATCTGTCTGCGGGCGGGTGTTAGAATTTACAGGCCTTGAACGGTAAAGTCTTCCAGTTCAATTGGTTGGGTTGGAGGCGCTTCGCCTGGGACTTCTTTGTTATTCAAATTGGTTTTCTACTATTCGGCGTGGCGATCGATGTGATTGTTCAAGCGAGCCTTGGCTTGGATCCGTGGGATGTTCTGCAAATGGCTCTAACCTACCACTTACCAATAACGCTTGGAGAATCCAATATTGGCGTCGCATTCATCATAATTCTCATTGATGTTGCCCTCAAGGAGCCCTTGGGTTGGGGAACAATTGCGAATATGATCTTCATCGGTGTATGGATCGATATCCTGAGACCTTACGTTCCACTAGTCGCCGGTTCCGTCCTCGTTCAACTCGGATACCTCCTCCTCGGGGTTTTGATCATGGGGTTTGCCACTGCAATCTACATAGGAGTCAACGCTGGGGCCGGGCCACGTGACACTTTGATGCTGGCGCTATCACGCCTCGGGAAGACTAGCGTGCGTATTGCACGCACAATTATAGAAGTAACCGTGGTCGTCGTGGGATGGATGCTAGGAGGGCCAGCATGGCTTGGAACGCTGGTAGCCGCTCTCGCAATAGGGCCCGCAGTCCAATTAGGATTCAAAATCCTGAAGGTCCGAACGTCCAACTCGGAAATAGCAGACGCCGGAAGATAATGCTCAATCCCGCTTTCAGATTTCGATGGCAAAACGAATTAGATCAATGTATTTTCCGTGTTGGTTGATGGCCTTAGGTACCTTCCCGACCTCTACAAATCCGACCTTTTCGTATAGGCGCCTTGCCACCCTGTTAGTGGCGAACATGTCTAGGATAATTATTTTCAAACCTGCTTTTTTGCTGAGTTCAAGGAGTGAATCCATTAACACTTTTCCGAGCCCAAGCCCCCTGGCAGTCTTCAGTATGGCGATGCCAAGGACCCCAACATGGTTGTGTTGCGGATTTTCCGGAGTCCTCTGGGCGACGTCGGAGCTCGCAACAACTCTCCCGTTTACTTCGGCAACTAATGCGATAAGGCTACCCTTCTCTATGGCAGTCAACCGGTCCGCTAACCAATCAACCTCCTCACCCCGCGTAGAGTGTGTGCTTCTTAGAATGTCGGCATGTTCATCAACTAACTCGTTTATCAAACCTAGAAAGTCGTCTAGGTCATCCCACTCAGGAGACCGCAGCACAGCCTTCCTGCCATCCCCCAAAACAACCTCCCTGTACATTTCCCCTGGGCGCAGAACCGGCATCGAAACCACATAAGCCTCCTATGGCCGTCTAAGTTTAGCTCTTGAGCAAGCCTGTTGCAATTGTGGTTGAGGATTGTACCATCGATTATGATGAGCCTCGCCGAACACCTAAGTTAAAGAGAACTATCTTTGGGCCATTCGTTCTTCGAATGCGCCTACGTCTTGATAGTATCGCACCGTAAGATCCCTTTGGCCTGGGTTGGTGTAGAGTTCAGCGACCGGATGCTCTATCAGGGATGCAATCTGTTTCGCGACCTCTTCTGCGGATTGAACGACCGCTTCGCCGACGCGGGTTCCCGCCTTTACGGGGAAAGGTGTGGCTGCGACTTTGTGAAAATCGGTATCAACGAACCCCGCTAGAACTAGTGAAACATGAATCCCCGGATATTTGACCCTCAAGTCCATTCGCAAATTGGTGGTCAGCATATTCGCCCCCGCCTTGGCCGCGTTATACGCGGACCGGTAGGTTGCCAAAGGAACTCTGCCCAGGAAGGAGGATACGTTGATGAGGTGTCCCTCGCCCCTCTGTTGAAAATGGGGAACGATGGTTTGCATCCCATAGTAAGCGGATTTCAGGTTAACCGCAATCATCTCATCCAATTCCGCCTCCGTCAACTCCATTACGGTCTTCCCTGAGCCGCGGCCAGCATTGCTCACCCAAACATCAACGTGACCGAATTTCTCAATTGCAACATCACGTAAATGTTCGATGTCTCGCCGTCGGGTAACATCGACAACAACTGGTACCGTGTCAGTTCCAGTATGGGCTGCGACTTCTTTCAGTTCCTTTTCTCGACGGGCTCCAATAACCAACTGGTGGCCCCTAGCCCCCAGCTCCTTCGCTAGTGCGGCCCCTATGCCGCTGCTCGCTCCGGTTATGACGGTGACTTTGGGATTCATCGTTATATAAGCACCTGTTAGCGTACTTTGATGTACTCGTAGGCTTTCTTTGCGCTCTCGAAGCAGTAGTGAACCTTCTGAAAATCTTTTCTAAACTCTAACACGTCGGCCTTGACTTTCTTGGGGTCTTGCTTGTCGATGACGATTCTTTTGATTAGCTCAGCCACTTCGACCATTTGGTTTTCCTTCATCCCGATCCTTGTAATCTCCGAGGCGCCTATGCGGATGCCGCCTGGGTTTTGGTAATGCCTTCCCGCCTGAATGTCCCCGGGTAAGAGTTGGCGATTGACGATTATGTTGGCGCTTTCAAGTGCTCTCTCCATGTCTCCACCCAAGCCGTACTTGGTTACGTCAACGGCGATCTGGTGCGTTTCAGTGAAACCTTTGTGCTCGCCCAGAAGGTTAAGGCCGCGTTCATGCAACGCCTGACCCAGGGCTTTGGCATTTGCCACAACTTGCTTAGCGTACTGTTTTCCGAACTCTAACATTTCCGCGAAAGCAACCGCTTTCCCGGCTAGGTTATGCAGATGGTGGTTGCTCGTGTTCGATGGAAACGTTGCCTTCTTGATTTGCTCCGCGTATTTCTCGAATGAGAGTACCGCCCCTCCCTGCGGGCCGAAGAGCGTTTTGTGGGTGCTCAGGCACACTACGTCAGCACCTTCCCTCAGCGGGTCTTGGAAGATTCCTCCCGCAATGAGCCCAGCGACGTGAGCCGCGTCATAAGCCACCGTCGCACCAACATTATGTAACGACTCAGCTAGCTCCCTCAGGGGCTGGGGGAAGAGGAAGAGGCTCCCACCGAACATCCCAAGCTTGGGCGGTTTATTCTCCTCCTTCGTCATCTTCTCAATTTTCTGCTTTGCCTTATCGACGTCAATGTTCATTTCATGGCGGTCGAAGGGAAAGTATTCCACTTCCAAGCCGTGGACCGAGCCTGCAGTTCCAGAGAAATCTTTGCGGCCACTCGAGATGTGGCCGCCGTTTGGTATAGCCAAAGTGAGCATGCGGTCGCCGGGGTTTGTGAAAGCGGTGTAGACCACGAGGTTTGCGCAAACTCCAGAGACTGGCCTAACGTCCGCGAATTCGACTCGGAATAGATCCTTTGCTAGGTCTATGCAGAGCCGCTCAACTTGGTCTATGTATACGCAGCCCGCGTATACGCGTTCTCCAACCCATCCCTACGGAGGCAGAAGCCTGATCGGCTTGCCTATTCCGCGTAGCGATTCCCGAAGTCTGAAATGATGGCTTCGCGAACCGCGGGGCTGGGAACGTTCTCCGATGCAATCAGCGGAATTGATTCTGAAAACCACTTAGTATGCTGCTCCAGAAGCTGGAGCACTTTATCGTGGCTTTCCCTAGGTGATGCTAATTCAAACACCCCACCCAAACACTCCCGCTTGCCTCTAAATTCCTTTGCCCTGAGTCTCTTTCGGCGCACCGCTAACTCCGTTTTCGAAAAGCCCGTAGGACTCGTCCGGTTTCATTCCGCAACGGCCGACGCATCAACTCAACGACATCCCTTGGCGTGTCAACGTCGAAACCAATGCCATTGAACAGCAACACTTTGCTGCGAGCTTTTCTCTGCTTGGCGAGCGACAGGTGTTTCCGGAAGCTGTCTTTGCCAAAGACTGGTCGGATCACCTGTGGTGGACTCATGAGCAGGGCGTTAGTTCCATCACGGTCTTTGGATGGTGTAAGCGCCACTGAGCATCCCTCGGATCGCTTAAGGAACGTGTCAACTTCCAGTGCTTTGAGAAGCGGGAGATCCGAATGAATCACAAGAACGGAGGAGGCACCTCTCTGCTGAGCGTGTCTAACAGCTAATTTGACCCCCCTGTTGAGGCCACGTCTTCTCCCCTCCCAGAGAAAACTAGCTCCGAGACGCTTGCAGATTCTACGCATGCTCTTATCGCCGCTAACAACCGTTACCGAATGAATCCGCTTCGCCATCCGCAAGGCGGAGAGAACGTCGTTCAGCATAGCGAGAGTTAACTGCTCTCTCTCAGCCGGCCTAAGGATAGGTGAAAGTCGTGCTTTCGATTTTTTGAGAACGTTCAAGGGGACGATTGCATGCACACGTCCCACTTGACGTGAACGAGTTTTCAACGACGGAATTCACTTATTGCAACTTTCGCCAAACGAACTTTGTCAGCCATTGTTTTCATGAGCGTGTTCGTCACAATCGGTTTAATCCCGATGGCCTTGATCTCTGGTGCAAGTTCCCTGTCGAGGCGGTCGATTATGAGCGTATCCAAGAAGCCACTGTAACATTCGGCTACTCCAAATGCACTCGCCTCGATTCCCACTGCCTTCATCAATTTGTCAGCTGGCCCTTTTACTGTCTTACCGCCAATGATTGGGCTAATTCCAACAACCCTCCCCGTAGTTTTCCTGAGCGCGGACTTGATGCCACGAACGGCGAGGATTGCGCCGATGCTAACAATCGGGTTGCTTGGGCAGACAATGATGCCTCTTGCTCTCGTGATTGACTCGGCAACATGTTTCGCTGGCTTGGCGGATTCAGTGCCGCGAAAAACTACTCCTTGAACCTTTGGCTTCGTCTTTCGTCTCACCATATATTGTTGGAAGTGCATTTGTCGGCCTCCAGATAGAACGTATGTTTGGAGCAAATCGTCGGTTGCAGGAAGCAGCTTCACTCGAAGCCCCAAACGCGAAACTAGGTCTCCAGTAACTTCCGACAGCCGCCTGCCTCGGTGAAGTTCTTCCGTACGATAGATGTGGGTTGCTAGGTCGCGGTCGCCTAGGTTGAACCAAGTTTCAAAACCGTATTTTCGAAGCAACGCTTGACAATGAAATGTGTCGCCTCGAAAGCCCCAGCCTTTTCTCTGGTCAACAAGGCCAGCGAGTGTGTAAGTGACTATGTCCAAGTCTGGGGAGACGTGGAGGCCGTACACGTTGGTGTCATCCCCAACATTTCCTATGATCGTGATGTCTCTCTGAGGAGCTACTCGAATTAAGCCTTCGAGGAATCTTGCTGCTCCAACTCCTCCCGCTAAGGCAACGATCAAGGAAAGGCCCGCGTAATTTCAGTCGGGAGCGTTTCACTAGTGGGATGTGAACTTGCTAATCCAAGGATGGCCTGAGGCGATTTCAGGGACCTTCAAACTCAAGGGCGTGAAAATCATGTAAGGGATTATCACGGAGAAGGCCGCGTGCATGCCGTTGAAGATGCTCGTGAAGAGAAGCATCGCCCAAAGTACCTGCGAAGAGTTCGCGAACTGCATTCCCACCGCGGCTAGCGATTTTTGGCTGAAGCTGAGGTAATTGATTCCAAAAACAACTGGCCCAATGTACGTGAAAATGAAATAGTTCACGACAAGCATCAACCCGATTCGAGCTAAGGCTGCAAAACCCAGCATCGTGCCCAGAGCCAGAGAAGCGCGAGTGCTCTTTTGTGCTATGCGCCGATAGGCCATACTTCCTAACCAGAGCCCTAACAGCGTCGACAAGACTGCGGCGAACTTCCCCGTCGGGCCTAGGATACCATTAGTTCCAGTTTCTGCAAGGATTGCCCAGTGAACGACGGCGGTTATCAGCGCGGGTATAGGACCGAAGATCAAGAAGGCTAGGACATCGAACAATTCAGCCGGATCAAAACGTAGGAAGCTCAATAATGGGAATGCGGGCTGAATGTTGGCAGGAAGCACAATCGTTGTTAGAGCCGCCAAGCTCCCAAAAACGGCTGCACCAGTTAGCGCCACGCTTCGTCTGGCAAACAGTCCTTCGGCCAACGAAACCACAAATTGTGCGCACAATAAGTCACAACTACTTAACTCTTACATCATGACTTAACTGTTACATTATGAGATTTGTACTAAATAGGCATAATATTATATCAATTACGACATTAGATTATCGCTTTTTGTTGAAGTTTTTCGCTTTCGAAACGAGGTCGCGCAGAAGATCAACGTTGAGAGGTGAGAGTACCCTCGACCTACCCACTTCGTAGACCTGTATCAGGCCTGCCTCCCTTAGAACTTCGACGTGTCTGTAAATCCCGCCGTAATCCATTTTCAGGTTGCTCGCGACGGCAGTAATGTGCAAGGGTTTCTTGCTATCCATCAACATCAGTAGAATGCGAAGCCGCACGACGTTACCTAACGCAGCGAAAGTTGTAGAGGCTGAATGCAAATCTTCGGAGGTTGACATCCAATAGTCCTGCGCTTACGGCAGTTAGTATGGTTGCGCGGGCAGTTAATACTTGCCTAATGGAAGCCTTTTCTTTCGGGCAAATTCCCTCATGTGGCCATCTGTGCAGAAATGGTATGTTTTCAGTTGTCCGGACTCTTCCACTGAGAAGGACGTTGCCACCATAAGATCCAGCACCTTTCCGCATTGGTTACACATGACCTTCATTGCGAACACTGGGCGAGTTAACTTACGTAGGAGAGTTCTCTCTCACCGCCCTTCTTAGCTTCGGGTGGGAAGGCTCCTCGAGATAGATCCTTCGCGCGTTTCACCGCCTCTACGTTCTCTTTGGCTTGCTTTTCCAAAGCCGCCACATCCATTGGGATGTTCAGTAGTTTGGACGCGAGCTGCAAAGCCGTTTTCGCAGCGTTTGCGTCCAGGGTTAGGTAACCGGGAGTTTCGGCCAGAAGGCAGATTGCAGGCATTTTTCTTGGTTTTGCCAAACCAAAAATTAGGCCGTTTGTTCCTGTTATCGCGCCTCCTGCAAGCTTTACCGCACCGAGGCCCTCCAATTCCTTCACTTGCTCAACATCGGTACCGCCAACGTACACCTTTGGCTGTTCAGTGAACCTCTCTGTAGCCATCCCGCCCATCGTGATGACCCTTTTCACACCAAACTTCTCCGCCATATCCAGAACAACTTCAGCCAGCTCATATTGCCCTTCAGGCGAATACGGTTGCTCATTTGCCGAGAAGAGTAACAGGTCGATTCCGCCAGCGCTGTTCTTCCAAACATGAAACTCCCCCTTCATCAGTTGCACTACCCCCTCATCGGTAAGCCAAACCTTCGGCGAAAACATGGGAGAAAAAACCTCGGCGAAAAGCTCTGCTTTCAACTCCTTCTGGAGATGACTGACGGCAAGCCAAGCCACTGACCCGATCCCTGGAAGCCCGCAAACCATTACGGGGTTGTTTAGTTGTGGTTGTTGATGGTACTTAACTTCTGTTTGCATTACGTTTCGCCGGCACTAATTTTCTTAGACGGAAGAAGTATGGAAAGGCTCGTATTTAGTGTGTTTATGAAACGCCATCGGGGTCGCGATCCTTTGCCCTAAATACATGCGGCCTCTGAGATGCGGCGTTAGGTGGGCAGCTTCTGTTGCCCAAATGGTGTAAACCCCCACGTGAATGGCTTCGTCTTGGTCAGCTTGTCTACTAACCGTTCTTTTTTCAACGCCTTCAGATGGTACATGACGCATTCGTATGATAGAGAAGCTTCCTTCGCTATGGCGCTCGCGCTTTTCCGCTCCCTCTCAAGAACGACCAAGATTTTCGAACGGGAAATTAGTCCGGCCTTGACGTTCCTTTTCGATGTTAGGAAGGCTTTGGGATGGAACGCAGGGGCCTTTGGCATGCTATCATCTCACACAAACTGCGCGAGTGTGGGTTGTTTCTTCTTTTCCTCCGGTTCGTTGAAGAGTGAATTAATTTCCTCATGGAGGAGGAGTAGGCGCTGTTCATGGTATTTGCCTAGATTGTATCGCTTGACCAGATCTTGCGCTACGGTCAAGTATTTTTCCACGCTGCCCCTGTAGACGGTTAGGGATAGTTTGCCGCCGCAACGAGGGCAAGCGCCCTTTAACGGTATCCTTCGAAACTTCGCATTACATTTGGTGCAGCGGAACCGCTGACTCGCGAATGCCTTCAGATTTCCGGTTAAGTCTCGCATGAAATGTGTCGAGAGAACGCGTTTCGCAACTTCCCCCGCTGCCACCGCCTTAACTGACTCAGCGAGCTTGAGTTGCAGGGTTACCTTGTCGACCATCGATCCAAGCTTCTTGTACACGCTTTCCAAGTTTCCGCTGTTAAAGTCATGCGTGTCATGCGTGAACCCAAGCGATCCCAAGACGGCGTCGGAGCCAAGTTTCTTCTGCACCGTCTCAATCAACTCCGTCAACGCCTTCGGATCCGCACGAGTCTGCGTCTCGTCAAAAAACTTCAACGGTAGGCGCTGGACGGTTTCAAGGTTGAAGGCCTGGCGTGCGATCTCGCTGGGCTTGATGGCCGCCGACAACAAGAGCGGCGCATCCATAATACCCCCAATCCTTGAAGGCAGAAACTGCCTGGAGAAATTCAACAAGATATCCAAAGCCAAGCTAACTGAGTCCTCATCACCGTCACAATCCCTGCGCTTGGTAGCGTGCCAGAAGGGGTGCGCGAAGCAGACGCTGGCGCGAGTGTAACCGATTATGCGGCCTATGACTCCAACTGAGGTGTGGGGTGATAGGCCAACGACTAATTGGCCGACTATGTCCTGCCTTGTTCTTGCTTGGTAGAATGCGGGTAGGCCGTAGAAGGTTTGTAGTAGTTCGTCGAGGAACTTTGCAACTCTAACGAAATAGTCGCCGCATTGTTCGGTCACTATGATATCGTGCACTTTGAGAGCGCAGCACTGCTCGGCCGACTTGAGGGGTTCGCCGTTCATGTCCAAGTTGTACCCTAGCGCTTGAAGTTTCTCAACCTCAACGCCTATCTCGGCCGGTTTGAAGTGTGTGAGGGGCGCATTGGTTGCGTCAAAGCGAACCGTCCCATCTTTGAAGACCGATACGTCATGTTTCGCCCGTAGGAGACCTTTCTCGAGGGGTTCTGGGGCTTTAGCATCGTTAGTCAAGCCCCGCACTCCCTTAACAGCTTCAGGAATCACTGTCAAGGAGAGCTTTCTTTCTGCTGAATTCAACAAGTCTCTTAGCGGCACACTTCTCTCGGTGTACGCACGCGAAGTGCTCCGACAGTTGGGGCAGATCTGGTTGGCGCCCTCAGCGCCACATTTCGGGCAGACAAAGACTTTCGCGGTCTTCTCGCCGCATCTTTCACAGAAATTGAGGTGAGTTATGTTGCCGCATCTGCCGCATTTACGATACGCTATTTCGACCGAAATAACAGAATGCTCCGTCGCCGCCTCAACGATGCTTCTCCTTGGACCTCCAGCCAACCCCACTGGGAAGAGGCAGTGTACCATTGGCCGCATTTCCCGCCGTTTTGCCTTTTCCGGCCGGCCCATCCTAGCGCCAACGTAAACCGGGGCCTTCTTCATCACTTGTATGGCCGATGCTTGGGCGATTTTTTGGAAGACATCTCCACCGTCAAGTGGTTTCGCGGACGAAGACAGGCCGAGGCATTCGTACAGTATGGGCGCCTCCTCTTCGATTACAATGGACTCGCCGTTGACTTTGTGGGGGATACAGAGGTTCTCAAGAATAGCCTTGATTAGGGGTTCTTTCCTAGTCACGATTCGTGCAGGGGAGGCGTCTGTTTGGCCCTTGTCCATCAGCCTAGAGCGTAACTTGTCGAAGTCTTGGGGGGCAATATTCTCCCAGAAGTACGTGTACCTCGGGTGTAACGGTATTTTTGAGTGTCTCGCGATGCCCAGCGCGTTCTCGGCGGTTGGGATGGTTCCACCTGAGTCTGCAACCCAACCTACTAATTCGGTTCCATTCACACCGACATGTTTCGCGAAGCCCTCAAGGCCGCCGTAGTTCGCAGCTTCAATCCTAACGAGTTCACGCCACCATTCTTCAACAAAACCCGATGGTAGCAGGGGGCGGTTGTTCTCAAGGAATTCTCCGAATCCCACAAGAATGTCACCGAGGAAAAGGATTTGGCTGATCGAATCAAGCAGTCTTTCGGCTTGCTTAGGGTCGGAGAGCCTTACAACGGATCCGTCGTTCAGTTTCACGATTGGGGGTTCGATGGAGTCGACCGTCGCAGCTATTCCCGCTTTTCCTGGCTTCTCAAGCCTCAGCTGCGTTCCAACTGCTATGAACTTTCCAAGGACCAGCATAGTTGATGGATGTAGCCCGATGGCCGCAAGCCCTGTGTTTCGGGCCCGCCCATACCTGAGCCTAAAGCCTCCTGTAAACTGTGGAAAGGAGAATATCGGCCGGCCTGCGAGGACATCCTCCATAAACATGAACTCACGCGCCTCCTCCGCCTCAGCGACTGGGGGCTTGATCTCCCTCAGCCAACTCCACCCTTCGATACCGAGACTGTCTACAATCTTCAGTACCTTGTGGCTTCTCCCAATCAAACCATCGTGAACGACCCTGAGCGCCCCACCCCTGACCCTGTTTGTGTCTACTCTCGGAACATTTCGGTACGCGCTCACCTCGACAGGGTCTGTTTCAACTCCGTTAACTTCCACCGGCAGCCGCATGATGGCGTTGAACAACTCCTCATCCGAGACTTTGAATTGAAAACGGGCGACTTCTCTCTCATAGATGCGGAGTTCTTCCACGAATCGTTTCGCTTCAAGTTCCGTAGCCTTGTACTTACCCAAGCCGAGCTGATGGCGAACGTAATCGGCGATCACGAGAATAAGAGCCATATCGGTGCCGCCGGCGGACCTTATGGGGCCGGCAAAGTAGACTGCAAGATACCTGCTCCCATCTTGGTTTGCTCTAATGCGGACGCTAGAGATCCCCTCTATCGGCGCCGCGGTCACTCCCTCATCTAGTATGGCTGAAGCGGTCCGCACAGCTTGCTCCGCTGCCCCTTCATCTATGCCTCCGTACTTACCGAGGGCAATTTCCTCAGCAATTTTGAGCGCGACGAGCTCGCGCTGCATGACATGCGAGAGTTCACGAATTCGGGACGATACTCCAACTGGGCCAACTGCTTTCTCGACACGCTCTGCGACATCATGGGTCAGTACGGATTCGGGTTCTTGTGAAGGGTCGAGCCCTTTTGCCCTCGCCTGCCTAGCAAGATCGTAAATTTCATCCAACTCTTCTTTGAGACGTTGGAAATACGCATCGTGCTCGCTGAGAATAGTTGCTGCCATTAGGCTAGCCTAGCTTACAGAAGGGCTAACCGTAATTTAACACTGAGAGGGCCGATGATCTGACTGATTATACGAGTACGTTGGACGTTACGACGTTTGCTGAGGGGGTTCGGGTGGTTTCTCTTTTGAGTAATAGGAGTCCGTGAACATGCAATATATGTCGACAATCTGGCTGGACGGTGTGGCCTCGAATTCACGTTTGAGTCCACATGCGCCGCATTGAACGATGGCAGGGCCGGGCCCCTGGGGCAGTTTGACGCGTATTGATTCCTCGCCACATGAGGGGCAAGTGAAAACGGATGGAAGTTTCTTCTTGACTACCTTGATGACCCTTCTTCTGCGCCTACCCAACTAGAATCCCCTTCTTTGCGAGGAGGCGACATGAATCCCGCCGTATTTCAAGATTGCAGATTCCATGACGCTCAACATCACCATTGCAGAATGGAGCATCGCGAAATGGGACAATTTCTCCGTGATAGCTTCGCCGCGGAGAGGGTGGATCCACCCATCAAGGGGTGGTGCCAAACAGTGCCAAGAAAGGTGGGTCCACGTTGTCGAAAAAGCCTTAAGCGAATACAAAATCGTATCCATGAGGCCGTTCATACGTCCGACCATCCCGATACGGTGTCAGAGGCTCGTGCCTCAATTCGTGATACGCTCGGCGATCCCGTTACAAAGCTGCTTCTCCGAACTAGCCAACTGACTCTCCCTCAGTTAGAAACAATTCTCGCCGACTCTCTCTCTAGCGAAAAAGGGGCATTGAAGGCCCATAGGCGGCTGTTCAGGCCATCCGGGAAACGTGTCAGCCGTGGCGCCTATAATCGGACCTTAATTCAAGCCCAAAACAATGTAATCCGCTCAATTTACACCATTCTTCTGCTCGGGTACGTAGGGCTCTTCGATACGCCCTCTCTTCAACCCTTCACGGAACTCTCCGACACAATTCAAGACTATATCCAACAAGCTAGACAAATTGGTCAAACAGACCACGAGGCCATCGAACAACTGAACCAAAGGCTTCGCGACAGCATTTCCGCCCTAGCCAAACGTCAGAGCTTCAAGGATACTCTTGAAGTCTAAGAATTCAATGTGTCAATGTGACATCACGTGATATCCATCGAACTTCTGATATCCACCCAACATCACGATAATGAAGTCAAACATTGTGAAAGGCTAAAAATGAGTCTTTCTCAGCTCTATCCAGCTATAGCGGCCTTATTTTCCTGAGGCTGTGACATGAGTGCATCATACTTTCATCACCGCGTTATCATTGTGACGTCAAACAACCATTGTGACATCACACGTGTAAATGAGACTGAAATACCTAATCGGCAACTACACATCAACCTTGGATCCCTTCATAATCGCCGTGGACGCAGTTTCCGCCGTCGTCCTTGTAATCCTCCTCCTAATAGCAACCAAGGCCGTCCACGCCTTCAAACAAAGTAAGCAGGCGCTCATGGAATCAGCCTCAATCATCAGCGTAATCGTGGACGCCCTTACGTCCCGCATTGCGCAATCCGAGTTCGTGCTCAGCCAAGCGCAGACTGAGATGGACGGCTTGAAAACGCGCATTGGTGGGGTGGAATGGGAGGAGGCGGAACTTCGCTCGTCCAACCTTCAGGTGTTCAAGCGCCTCGAAGAAGTCCTAAGCAATGATAAACGCCTCGTAGTCGACCTTGAGAACTTGAAAGCTAGGTTCGCCTCCCTACCACCCGTAGGAACAGTGGCCCATCCCCCCGCTAAACGCATGAACCTAGCTGGCGTCGTCAGTGAAGGAGACATCCTGTCCCCACTGACACCTACGGAGCGTGAGACACTCATGATTTTGAACGTTGAAGGCTCGAAGGCGGCGCCCGAACTAGGGCAACGACTAAGGAAGTCGAGGGAGCACACCTCGCGGTTGATGAAGAAATTGTATTTGGAAGGGTATGTGGACCGAGAATCAAACCGAGCCCCGTTTAGGTATAAGTTGAGCGAGACGGCCCGTTCTGCCTTGCAGCCCGCGGGGACGGAGGTCACGGAGAAAGAGTCGGCGAAGGCTTAAGCTTATAGAACCAGTGGGAAGCCGAACCAGTCCTCTCCAACGTTCCCCGATCAACCAAACGAGACAGGTAGGTTGATACCGCGCCGAGCGTAAAATCATCCCCCCAAGCTTCCCTGTAAGCTTGCAAAATCTCACGTGAATCAAAGCTACGATCCACTAACCGTGTGTTGATCACGTCCAACAATCTACCCATCTTACTATCCTGGGTACCAGGGAGTAATGGGGCTCTCTCATTTGAGCCGGCAACGATCTCAGCATATTCGAGCAAGTGGTTGACTTTGTCGGCTGTAACTTCACCTTCAATTGCAATGCTATGTTTCATGCCGTGGCGATCGAAGAATTCTAGTTTGATACGCTTCTTCATAGGAGCCACACGGTTAATCATTCACATGTAATAAGTTGAACTTAATTGTGGACCATCTAATCCATAGAGTTCTAGTAGCAATTTTGTGCTTACAGTGGAAATAGAGGGGTTATTGTTACATTCCACAGAGGACAACACGTTAAAAGTGCTAATCGTATTCAGAAACGTCCCCCCTAACCCCTTCATTTCGACTGGACAAGCCTTGAAGTATGCATTAATCCTCCAACCACTAGAATATGGAAATTAGAGCAGATTATACAATTGGATAAACGCGTTACGCTATAGTCCCGAAAAGCATTAACACCAATGACTTCTTTCTAACAACAACAAAAACACCCCCAACCATAACTACACTTCGAGTGGAAGTGCAGGGGTGAGGGGGTTGTTTTCTAATTATTTTTTAGATTTTACAACAATTTTTGCGACTGTATGGTTCGTTTACGGTTGATGTTTCCAGTTGCTCTTGTTGGTTTTCTTGTACAAGAATGGTTAGCTAGTTTTCAACATGTAATGGCACATTTGCCATTGGAAGTTTCAATATGCCAACCGTAGATGTTATGGAGACTCTGTTTGATAAATATCTCTCGACTGCGAACATTTTCGAAGACCGTGATGTGTTACGCCACGATTACATGCCCAGTCACCTACCTCACAGGGACGAACATATTCAGCGCTTGGCCGGTATGCTAGCTCCGGCACTTCAGCAGTCGAAGATCTCGAACGTGTTCGTTTATGGTAAGACAGGCACCGGCAAGACAATTGTCACGAAGTTTGTGCTTGACAAACTTGAGAAGAAAGCGACAGAGATTGGAGCGCCGGTTAGGATTGCTTACATAAACTGCCGTTTGGCTGGAACGAATTACCGGGTGCTTGCTGAGATATGTAGGGCTGTTGGCGTGGAGGTGCCCTTCACGGGGATTGCGGTCGGTGAGTTGCTCGACCGGTTCTGTAGTGGGATAAATGCGGACCGCACTGCGTTGCTGGTCACTTTGGACGAGATTGATGCCCTCATAAAGCATAGCGCGGACGATTCGCTACTCTACGAGTTGACGAGAATCAATGAGAGCTTGAACTCCTCTTGGATTAGCATCGTGGGAATTTCGAACGATCTTCATTTCAAGGAATTTCTGGATCCGCGGGTGCTTAGTTCTCTAAGTGAAGAGGAGGTGGTCTTTCGGCCATACCTGGCGAATGAGCTATTCGATATTTTGATGGACCGCGCTAAACTGGCTTTCATTAACGACCGCCTTGATGAGAACGCCCTGAGGCTTTGCTCAGCTCTCGCGGCTGGGGAGCATGGTGATGCTCGGCGTGCTTTGGACCTGCTTAGAGTGGCTGGAGAATTGGCGGAACGTGAAGGCGCCACACACATCGTGGAACAACATGTTCGTACGGCGCAACAAAAAATTGAACACGACCGCGTGTCAGAGGTATTGAAGTCCCTTCCAGCGCATTCCAAGATACTCTTAGTAAGCGCCTTCCTGCTCAGCAACAACCTTCCCGCGGGCGCAATTACGGGGGACGTATACGAGGTCTACCATGAACTCTGTTCACACAGCGACCTGGAACCCCTAACGCAGCGTAGAGTAAGCGGGCTGATCAACGAATTGGACGTGCTGGGGATACTGAATGCACGCGTGGTGAGTTTCGGCCGGTATGGCCGCACCAAGAAGATAAGACTAGGCATCTCACCGCGAGTGATCACAGACACCTACGCCGAGGACAATCTTGCAGGCCGACTCTTCGGATATGTCCCGAAGTCCCTCCAGAAACACCAACCCTAACTTGAGAATTGTTGGAGTGGACGACGGCGCAATTCCAGCAATTAGGACAGCGAAGCAAAGCGCTCTCCTAGTCGCAATACTCTTCCAGGGCTCAATGATTTCCGATGTCACACTCGGACGCATAGGGGTTGATGGGAGGGACGCCAACCGCGTTCTAAACTCTCTTCTCAAGAACTTGCGGTTTGACGTTGTGATGCTTTCCGGCATTTCCTTCGGAGGGTTCAACCTCGTCGACATCCAGCAACTCGCCCGATCCACGCGGAAGCCAGTTATTGCTATCACTAGACAGAAGCCGGACAACCCAGCCGTCCTGCGGGCTTTGCGAAAACATTTCAGCGATTGGGAAGAACGCTGGCACATAGTTCGAAATGCTGGACGCCTCTACGCTTTCAAACCGCTTCCGCAAGAACCCAAACTATACTTCGAAGTGAATGGTGCCGGCCCCTCATTCGCCAAGAAAACAATCGCATCTGCAGCGATAATTTCCAGATTACCCGAACCCGTCCGAGTCGCCGGCATCCTGGCTCGCGGCCTCAGTGCTTTGACCACGCAAACAGACGGAAACTAATCCAAATTCTCACGCGCCAACCATCAGACTCACACATGAAGCCTTAACCGCCAGACAACACCTGAATTAGTGGATTTAGGAAAAGAGCGAAGGTTAGAATCGTGAACGCGGAAGTTGACCGCCCTAGAGTTATTCCTCTATGGTGAAGCTTCCATGAAGTTCATCAATCGTACCTGTAGCGTGTGTAGGTTGACCGCCGTGAGGATGCCAGGTGTCGGAACCAAGCCGACTCGACGTTGGTAGTCAGTTTGGGCTTGCCAGGCTCCTGAGTTGATGATTTGCGTGCCTCGGTAGTTTTCGTATTTGACTACGTGTATGTGACCTGATTGGAAAATGTCAGGTATATTTTCAATGGTTAGGTGGTCGACTTTCTCGGGGGCTATGGCCGTCCTGTTCCCGTACTCCGAGGCTAAGTGCCGGCATTGCAGTTGAAGTTTCATCGCCTTCTCGGGTTGCGTGAAGTCAATGTTGGGAACGCTCGTGATGATGTCGTCGAGGCTGCGGCCGTGGTGAAGTAGAAGCTTGACTCCATGCATTGAAACCTCGGCAGGGTTGCCTAGAGAAATTAGATTGCGTGACTCATAGAGAGGTTCCCCGAAGTCTTTGGGTATGGGAGGTTGCGGCAGCGCCTGTCTCACTGGGTCGTGGTTTCCTGGAAGGACAACCGTCTCAATGTGTTCAGGTATCCTGCTCACGTATTTTGCGGCTTCATGATACTGTTCATAGAGGTCTACGATTGCCAATTCCTGTTCCTGGCGTGGGTATATTCCGATTCCGTCGACGATGTCCCCGCAGATGACTAGGTACTTGGTTCGTTCAGCAATTGCTCGTTGGTCGGGGCCGCCGATCTTCAGGTTCAACCAATCGAAAACCCTAGCGAGCTCAGCCCCGAGGAACTTCTTGCTGCCGGCATGCAGGTCTGAGAGCAGCACTGCCCAAACCTCCTCGTCGGCGAGGTGTGGCTTGTGGTCAGGGATGTCGGGAAGTAAGATCTCCTTTGCAACGATTAAGTCACCTTTCGCCCGTAACCCGGAAACGCAGATCACTTGATCGAGGGGGGTCTTCTGCGCCACTTCGTAAGCTCCTCGGGCGTCGGCCGAGACGAGTACTGTGGCTGAATCCTCTAGGTCGTCGATTTGTAAGAAGAGTTTCTCTTGTCGTTCGCGTTTCTCCATAACCATGGCTAGAAATTTCACTTTATGATTTTGTTCGGCGGCTAGGGCATCGGCGACGGTTGTTGCGTCCCTTGCATCGTATCGATCACGAAAGGCAGATGACAACTTGTGGAATCTATCTCGGAAGTAGTGTGAGAAATCATCGATGCTGCCGCCTGTTCCGATCTCTTTGGAAGGGTCCCTTACGATTTCTAGCCTCGAGGACATTTGCTTTGCCGGAATGGTCGTTGAGACTGGGATGGGCATTTGAAGCGCCTGCGGTGGCTCAGTGAGTTCCAGCAATTCTTCCTTGGTAAGAATTCGTCCCGCTTCAGGAGTTTCACCTATCGTTATCAGGAGGTTCTTAGCGAACCTTGTCGCGTCAAGTTCGTTCATCGACCTAAGATAATCATACGCTGAACGGTCGAGTTGGTATCCTGCCAACGCAAGTTCCTGAACCAGGCGCCGCAGTTGCTCCAACATCTCGAACCTCGGTTTTCTTTGGTGAAACTTGACCGACTGAACTGAAGAACTTACCGATAGCCCCATTTGGCCAACTGGAACTTAATGGCAAATGCATTACTCACCGCTAGGATGAGTCTTCTCACTATGAGTGAGAATTCTTTCAAGGCCTGGGATCCCGCGAGTCTTCATTTGCCTTGTATTGTCTCTCGCCTCACGGCTGTCTAGCTTCATCTTAATCTTGCGTTTCTTCACTAAAATAATTCAGTGACCCCCCATCAACCACGGTCTTACCAATATGGCGATGGTTGGAGGAAAAATAAAAAAAGGCCGAACGTTCCACATTTCTACAAGGGAGAACTAGTGTCAAGAAGTATCGAACGAGGGAAGAAAAGGCGCCTAAGCCGCAGCATAAAGATTAGCTCCGACATGTATGAGCGATTGGTAAGCCTTCAGGGATTTCTCCAGTTGAAAGAGAGGCGTAAGCGCAGCATGGATGAACTAATCGAGTTCGTCCTGTCTTTCGTTCCCGACCTGGAAATTGATGTGGACGAAAACTACTACATCGTTCAACCGAAGAAAGCCCGCGCTTAGCTTGCAAACAAGCCAGTTCTAGGCACCCTTCATGTCTGAGGGTCAAATGGCCCTTTTTCAACCGTAGGGTTCCCAGAGCTTGACGATTGAGCACCTGAGAACATGCAATTGAGCTTCTTGTTAAGGAAGAATACGGGTGTCTGGACGATTGGTGACGGCCTATTCGATAGGTTAGCCGAGCCTGTGACCGAGGGGTATTTACTGGGCTCTAGCTGAATTCTGGGCGGCTCAGGGCGGTAAGTGGTTAAGGTGGGAGTTAGACAAAACCGGTGCACCAGTAAGAGAGGTTAAGATTAGCAGATGCCGCTCAGAGTGTACAATTCGCTTTCCCGCCGAAAGGAGCCATTCGCAGCTTCCATGGACAGGGAAGTGAAATTCTTCGTCTGTGGGCCAACCGTCTATGATTACCTTCACTTAGGCCACGCTAGAACGTATTTGGCCTTTGACACAATCGCCCGTTACCTGAAGTATTCGGGATATCGGATGCGTTATTTGATGAATGTCACGGACGTGGCGGAGCGGGTTGTGCAGCGAGCGGAGGAACTCAAAAGGGATCCGCTCGACCTTGCCCGCCATTATGAAACAGCCTTTCTAGAGGACATGCAAGCCCTCGGGATAACTAGCGTGGACCAGTACGAGAGAGCCTCCGACTACATTCCACAAATGATTGCCCAAGTGGCGGGGTTGGTCAAGAATGGTGTGGCGTACGAGACTGAGACCGGCGTATACTTCCAAGTGAACAAGTTTCCAAGTTTCGGGGAACTCTCCGGGCAGAGTCATGAAGAGCTCGGTTTGAGGCGCCTTGAATTGTGCTCATCGAAGCGCAGCCCCGAAGACTTCTCGTTATGGAGGAAATATGAGAAGGGCCTAGGTTGGGACTCGCCGTGGGGTTACGGGCGGCCGGGATGGCATATTGAGGATACTGCGGTTTCGATGGCCCATTTCGGGGATACTTACGACATGCACGGCGGCGCCTCAGAACTCATCTTCCCCCACCACGAAGCAGAGATAGCGCAAGCCGAAGCCCTGACCGGCAAGGTCCCCTTCGTGCGGTACTGGCTTCATACGGGTTTGTTGAGTGTGGAAGGGCGCAAGATGAGCAAATCATTAGGCAACGTGGTTCGTATACGCGACGCCATCAAAGAATACGGTGTCCCCACGCTGAGGTTTTACTTTGCCTCATTCCACTACAGGCAACCAATGGTCCTCTCCGTAACCGGACTCAGGAAAGCCACGGCCGAACTGACTGCGATAACCAAGAACCTTCAAGCTTTCACGACAGTCCCGCCAACCACCAACTCGAAGCAGGAGAGAAAACTCCAGGTCCTACTCGAAAGGTCTGAATCGGCGTTCAGACGCAGCATGGATGACGACTTCGACACGCCCAAGGCCCTCAGCGTCCTGAAGGCGCTCGCAAGGAACTTGTCAAGTTTGCGAGTGAACCAAGAATCGAAACAGAGGGCGGAAACTATCTTTCTGAGAATGGCAAACGTATTCGGCATACTACCGCAGTATTCACCCGCAAAATGAAGTGGAAGGCTATGTCGAAGAAAGTCAAGGTTCATTGTGTAGGTTGTGGGGCTATTATTCGCGGGAAGTCCACGCCGTTGAGGCTTAAGATTACCCATGGCCAGCAGAAGCTGTTGGATTCAGCTAGGGCATTGGGCTTCACGTCGTCAAGCTGGCGCATTGGCGATGTCATGGAAGCTCCAATGCATGAGAAATGCTTCACCTTTGCCACTCGCGTGTGGAAGCTCGCCTTCATCACTCGGGCTCTTAGCCCGCGCCGGCACCCTGGGGAACCACCTCATCCGTCCCTCTAAATTACTCAATAGCGTCGTCGTGGCTCCGAACCTTAGTGGACAACCTCCCAGCCTTACGGTTCTATCAACGGAGGGGCTTCACGTTAGCCGCATTATACAGCAACGCGCTTGAACGATCACGCCAGCTCAAGCCAGAAATTTCCCTATTAGGCTTAGATGGCATTCCACTTGGAGATGAGTTAGAGCTGGAAATGCTTCTCTGACTTACCTAGAGTTTTTGTGCCCGTTGCTTTAACTTCGCGTCCTTAACGTGACCTGATCAAGAGGGATACGCAAAAGTTGAGGAGGTTCGTCACATTGATGGCCTTCAATGGCAAGAGTCCGATCGCCCGGTCAGTATCGGCGAAGATATTTGGTGGGGGCATTCTAGTATTGTCGATCGTAAGATGATAGTTGCAGAGGTTAGTGTTTCAGTTCTCGGTGAAGGGTCAAGCATCAGCCGGTTCGTCAAGGTCGCAGTGGCGAGTCTGAAGAAGTCAGGGCTCAAAACGCTTTCAGGACCTAATGGAACTTCGATTGAAGCTGCTAGCATTGATGAGATTCTTTACGCGGTGAAGGCAGCTCACCTAGCAGTCGTCGAGACGGGTGCCAAGAGGGTGGTCACCACTTTGAAGATCGATGATAGGCGCGACAAACCTGCAACGATACAAACAAAGCTGAAAGCCGTCACCTAACGCTCTATCATGTTCACGCTGACCCATGCCGCGGTCGCCGGGACTGGGTGAAATCAACGTCAGCACAACCCGATGATCAGGATACGAAACATTCCACACGTCTACGATTCCCTGAAGCTCTCTTGGCCATTGTTGGATTGGCATTGGTCACATTCTCAGTACTTCTCCCGATCTTGATGGGAGCAATCACCGAAAATGGTGGAACAGGCACAGCTTTCAGATCGGGTTATCTTAGGGCGTTGACACCATTCGTAACTAATGCTTCAATGGCTTCATCCTTTATCGTAGCTGCTGTACTCTTATCGTTTGAGAAATCAAAAGCTAACGCAGCAGCAGTTTTGTTTGGGGTTCTAACACTTTCCGTGTTCACTGCAGAAATTTCACTTTCATTCTACCTTTCCATGTTTCGACCGCTAACGGGTGCCGCGCCAAACTTATCAGCGTTTTTCCTATTGATTGGGTTGGTTCCTCTTGGGTTGGGGTGCACAATGTTCACCCTAGCCTCGATCATGTCAGGCCGATAGGCTCAATCCATCGTTGTAAGTGCACGCCATTAGACCGACACAACCAGGAAGCAGATGGAGGTTAATCATGTGCAGACGCGAAGACTAAGTAAATTGACATAATTAACTTCGAGGAATATGCTTAGATGGGATGCCTGCTGCCTGTCTCTTGCGTTTAGGTAGATATGCGGGGCTTAACTTGTAAATTGCGCGGGTTAGCTTGGTTTCTTGAGCAACTCAATAACGCGGGTTTCTATTTCACTTCGTATCTTGCGGACATCCTCTAACGGTTTTCCTTTAGGGTCGTCGATATTCCAATCAACAAGCTTCTTCTCCATCTTGACAATCAGGGGTCTTGGGCAAACGTCTTCGACACGGCAGCCCATTGTAACAACGTAGTCGGCCGCTTCGATCATCTGGGAGGTCAGAAGCTTCGGCTTAGCGGAAGACAAACTGAACCCTCTCTCTTTCATGGCTTCAACAACGGTTGGGTTAACCGCTGCAGCCGGGATCGTGCCTGCGCTAGCAGCCTCAATTCCGTATGAGCGTGCAATAGCCTCAGCCATCTGGCTTCTGCCAGCGTTCTCTACGCAGACAAAGAGCACTCGCCTCATCACTCCGCGCCCCCAATGAGGTTGAATCCTTTGGTGATCAGGTTCTTGACTTTCGGATTCGCTATCCTGTAGAAAACCCATTTCCCGTTGCGCCGTGAACTGAGGAGCCCAGCCCTTTCGAGTATTCCTAGGTGGTGCGAGGTGGTCGGCTGTGTCAGCTCAAGGGTGGCCATAACTTCGCAAGAGCACAACGCCTCATCACCAATCAGCCTAAGCATCTTCAGCCGAGTAGAATCACCAAGCGCGGAGAAGAACGCCTTCAGTTCTCGAAAGGTGACGTCATCCTCGCTTATTCTCGATTTCAGTTGCGTAATTCGTCCACTGGGCGTGCAATTAGAGTCCACTAACCCTAGGTTTACGAGGCGTTTGACTCTTGCTTGGGCTATTGTTGCGCTCATGTTGGCCAATCACAATACATATCAACATTCTTAAATATGTTGTTCTGATGTCTTGTGGACGAGCGAACATGAGTGAGGAACAAATCAAGGAAGCTGTAAGAAAACACTACAGCAAACTGGCCGTGTTGAATGAACCGTGCTGCGGAGGAGGGGCGGAGAATTCGTGCTGCGCCACGAGCGTAATGCAGGAAGAGGATCTTCCACCGGAGGCTTTGAATGTCGTTGCAAGTTGTGGCTTGCCCCTAGAGCATGCCGAGGTTCGGGAAGGGGAAACCATATTGGACCTTGGTAGTGGGGGAGGCGTCGATGTCTTCCGTGCGTCGAAACTCGTAGGCATATCGGGCAAGGTAATCGGGCTTGATGCCACGCCCGAAATGATTTTCCGCGCACGTGAAACCGCCAAGAAACATGATTATGACAATGTGGAGTTTCGACTCGGCGAGATAGAGCACATGCCCATTGAGAGTAACTCTGTGGACCTAGTCATAAGCAACTGCGTGCTGAACTTGGTCCCAAACAAAGAATTAGCGTTCGAAGAAATCTACCGTGTCCTCAAACCCGGAGGTAGAATTTCAGTGTCAGACATGGTTGCTACTCAAGGAGGCCGAAAGCCGATCAACCCAGAAGAATGGGCAGATTGCATATCAGGGGCCGTTACGTCCAACGAGTACCGAAGCATCCTCGAAAAGGCGGGTTTTATAGAAATCCAAGGGTCGGATGAATCCCACCCAATAAACGAGGAAACGGCGTCGCGGCAACTTCACGTAAAGAGCATGGCCTGGCAGGCCACGAAACCTAGCTGATCATTTCCTTTGTGCCCTAAGATCGTAGAATCACGAGCTTGAAGAAAATGACGCAGCGGCTACCGCTGCTAGACAGGTTTCTTACGCTCTGGATTTTCTTAGCAATGGCCTTAGGAGTTGGGGCAGGAGCGGTTTTTCCACAACTTCCGAAGCTTCTTGGCACGTTGAGCGTAGGCACAATCTCGCTTCCTATTGCGGTTGGACTACTCTGGATGATGTATCCCCCCTTAGCTCGTGTGAAGTATGAGGAGCTCTCGAAGGTTGGAAGGGCCTGGAAGGTGCTCAGCGTCTCCCTCATCCAGAATTGGCTCGTCGGGCCTTTCCTAATGTTCGGTCTCGCATGGTTGTTCTTACCTGACCTGCCCGAATATAGAATCGGAATCATCATCGTCGGACTAGCAAGATGCATCGCTATGGTCTTAGTCTGGAACATGCTCGCAGGGGGAGACAACGAATACGCAGCCGTTCTCGTTGCCCTCAATTCAATCTTTCAAGTTGCGTTATATTCAGTTTACGCGTGGTTCTTCGTCACGTTGCTCTCATCTTGGGTGTCCCATGGTTCAGGCGTAACGGTTGCGATCTCCATATGGGACATAGCCAAAACCGTATTCATCTATCTGGGCCTCCCATTCATCGCCGGCATAGTAACCAGATACACGCTCGTACGAAGGAAAGGGAAGGAATGGTATGATGAAGTCTTTGTGGAGAAGCTTAGCCCAACAGCTTTGATCGCCTTGCTCTTCACGATCGTAGTCATGTTCTCACTGAAAGGCGAGGATATTCTTGCACTGCCATGGGATGTTGTGCGAATTGCAATACCGCTCATCTGCTATTTCCTGATCATGTTCACAGTCTCATTCATCATGTCCAGAGCGTGGAACTTCTCTTATCCAGAAACCGCCACGTTATCCTTCACAGCCGCCAGCAATAACTTCGAGTTGGCAATAGCGGTTACAGTCGGAGTCTTCGGAATAAATTCTGGCCAGGCCTTCGCCGCCGTAATCGGGCCCCTATTCGAAGTTCCAATTCTGATCGGTCTTGTGAATGTGGCTTTGTGGGCGAAGAAACGTTATTTCCGGCAGTCAAAAGTCGAAAGGGCAACAGTCTCGGTGCCAGCTACGGAGTAGGATAAGCTTGCCGAGCACGTACATCTCATTCGGCTATGTAACCAAGAGAATTGCGGCTATTGGTGGAATCTCCCTTAACACCATACGCTCTCAGTACAGCCAAGCTCGTAGGGGTCTCTTTGCTTCTTTCAAGACGAAGCGGAATGCCTCTTTGCCCTTGTCGAAGTAATACCATTCATCTCTTCCGCCGGCTACGTACTGTCTCAGCTTCGGGGCCCACACCTTGTCGCATATGTTAACGCAGTAGCTTCCTCTGTAGGTTCCGACGAATACGAAGCCACCATTCTCATGGTTCTTGAGGTTTCCCTCAATTCTAACCCCCTCATCCTCGTCCAGCGCCTCTATGAAGTCCAGAAGGTCCTGTTCATTGTGGATGGGCCGTTCAGAATACAACTGAACGGTTCGTGAACTGCGAGTTTGGGTCCTGGGCATGTTGCGGGGGCACTTGTCCCATTCTTAATACTGCCTTCAAATCTACTTTTGGGCTGAGAGAGGCAGCGCACCTAGGTTGTGATTTGTTGGCCTCGAAGCTGCTCTATTACGATCGGGAGAACCTGCGAACCGTGAACCTGCAGGGCCACCTTCGAGGGCTCGCTTGGGAACTACAGGACCGTTTTCCAATCATTGTTGGCAACGGTGGCCGAGTTCTAAAGGTTCAGGGCGAAAGGCCTATTTCTCTTGATTCTGGGACGCACCATAACCTCAGGGCAGTATCCGTGAATCCCAGAGATGGAACTGCGCTAATTGTTGGAAACGCTGGGACGGTTTTGCTTCTAGACGGAGAACGCTTTAAGAAGATACCCGTGCCCACTCTCGAAAACCTCCGCACGGTCGCGTGGAACCATGATGGCTACGTGGCCCTTCTTGCGGGCAACAACGGGACCTTGTTCAAGTTTTCACGCGGACAGGCTGTAATGGTGGACGCGGGAAAGGCGAACCTGCGGGATATCTCGTGGCGGCCAAAAACCAGCAGCGCATTAATCTCATCCAACTGCTTTGCCGAGGAATTCATCCCATCGCCTAACCTCTTCACCTACGATGCTGATACCAACATCGTAGGAGCCATGAACGAGGGACACCTGGACCTCATCGGTGTAGACTGGAAGCAGACTGGAGAGTCGGCGCTAGTTGTAGGGTATGATGTTGTTTGGCATACTGGGTTCATCGGAAGTTACAATGGAACGACCGTTTCACCCGTCTCGTTCGAGAACAACCACGTATACCCAGTCGCAGTGGCCTGGAAGCCTTCGGCCGATGTCGCGGCAATTGTAACAGCAACCGGCCAGGTTGGAATGGCTAAAGGAACGGTCTTCTTCTGGAACGGTAACTCTCTGAACTTAATCTTCAGTGCCCCAGACTTCTTCTTCAGCGATGTGGCATGGACATGGAAGAGCAACATCTTGGCGGCGATAGCGTCAACAGAAACTAAAACGTTCAATGCGTGAAAAGACAGTCAACGTCATGGACAGATTCGTATTCAGACTCTGCGGAGGAAACAATTAATGGAATGTATGTCGGCTTAGAAGCCGCGTAGCTTGCTTGGGATTATTCGGATCTGAATTAGCGAATCCATTTGCTTCAGGGCTTGGTTTGCGAGGTTCTTGGACAAGTATCCATACTCTAATGCCGCTTCGAATTCCTGTGTGACACACTGAACGCCTTGCGTTGTCGCATCTTCGAATGATTTTCATTCAAGTGAAGAGAACAAAGCCTGACTTAGCCATGTTAGCCGATGTCCAAATTAGGCCCGCCATGAAGGGCGAGGTGGCAAGAATTTCCCGTTTCCTTGAGGACAACGGGTTGCCGTTGTCTGGGGTCGACAAATGTGTTGAGAATTTCGTCGTCGCCGAAGACAAGAACGGTTCTTGGGTTGGCACGGCTGGGCTTGAGGTTTACGGTAAGAGCGGTCTATTGAGATCCGTTGCAGTTGATGCGCGGTTTAGGGGCATGGGCCAGGGCCGAGCTTTAGTGGCCGCGGGTCTCAGGAGCGCTCAGGCGAAAAATATCAAAACAGTCTACTTGCTAACCGATAACGCTGAGTCTTATTTTGGCGGCCTCGGTTTCGCTGTCGTTGACCGGAAAGATGTTGACGAAGCTGTTAAGGCGTCGGTTGAGTTTGGAGACATGTGTGCGTCTGCGGTTGCAATGCGGAAAAACTTGAAGTAGAGATTTGCTGGGGATAGAAAGCTCCAAATGCGCTGGGCGCAATTTGTAGGCAGGGAGATAGCTTGGCAGTTTACATTCTGCTTTCGAAGTTGACAGCCGAAGGCCGGAAGACAGTTCGCGAGAATCCAGGGCGCATCCAAGAGGTCAATAAAGAAATCGAAAAATTCGGAGTAAAAGTTCTCTCACAATACGCTACGCTCGGTGCCTATGATTTCGTTAACATCGTCGACGCACCAGACAACAAAACGGTGGTCAAGGTTTCAGTGGAACTTGGTTCAAGGGGAACCATAGAGATTACTACGCTTCCAGCAATGATGCTAAACGAATTCGTCGCCACAGTGAAAGACTAGCACGTGAGGCCACCACGGCCAGGCCGGAATATAGCCGCACGGTTACGGGACGTACAAATAATTGTTCAAACACCTCTGCTTGAAGCCAAGCGTGGCGCCGTCGGTCTAAAGTTATATTTCGCATTCCCGAACTGTTGCGCCACTCAATGTGTACTAGTTTCAGGCGACGCTAATGCCTTCAAAGGACAAGGATGTTTTCTACCTGAAGTTGCAGTGGATGTCTTCGAAGGACGAGGCTGAACGGAAGAAGCTTGCTGAACAGATTAGGCAGCTTTTGTCCCAGCAAGGCAAAGCAGGCAAATAGGCTGATTCGCATTGCTACACACAACTCGCCCATTTGGCATCACACTCTTAGTCGTACTACAGATTCTCTTGGGGATTCTCGAACTCCTAGGGGCCTTTATCGTGGCCTTCGTTAGTTTTGTTCTACCGGAAATGTTTCCGCATGTGAGGTTCTTTGCGCCGTTTTCCGGGTTGGGTTTGGTTGTTTTCGCTTTCGTCGAGTTCCTTCTTGCTTATGGGTTGTGGAAGGGGAAAGGTTGGGCTTGGATTGGTTCCCTGATCTTTGCTGTGATTGGCCTTGTTTTTTCGACGCTTACATTATTCATGAGGGCTCGTGTGGGTGAGGCCATAGCGCTGGTTCTGAACTTGGTGATAATCTATTATCTTATGCAGCCACGCGTCCAAAGCTACTTCGGTAAAGGGAAACCCTCGGTCGCCGCATCCACGACCAACAAAAGGTCCACGGGACCATGAGCAACCGACTAGTTACTCTCAAAGAGATTCAAGCCGCAAAAGCCCGCATCGTAAACGTCGCGTACCGCACGCCACTCTACCTCTCGCCCCGGTTAAGCGCGCTAACTGACGCGAAGGTCTACCTGAAACTCGAATCCTACCAACCAATCCGAGTCTTCAAAATCCGCGGCGCAGCCAACAAAATCCTTCAACTAAGCCCGGACGAGCGCAAACACGGCTTAATCGCCGCCTCCTCGGGCAACCACGGCCTAGCCGTATCATACCTCGCGAAATTGACCGGCACACACGCGACCATTGTCGTTCCAACGAACGCAGTGGAGGAGAAGGTTAAGGCGATCGAAGAATACGGCGCTACGGTCGTCAAGCACGGGCTCTTCCACGATGAACGCTTCGAGAAAGCGTTGGAAATTCAGAAGGCCACCGGAGCCATCCCTATCCCACCCTTCGACGACCCAGAGATTATCGCTGGGCAAGGAACCGCCGGCCTGGAAATTTGCGAGGACCTACCCGACGTAAACATGGTGATCGTACCCATCGGTGGGGGCGGCCTCATCTCAGGAATTGCCACTGCAATCAAAGGCCTCAAACCAAGTGTGAAGGTGCTGGGCGTTGAACCGGAGAAGGCATCTTCCATGTACCAATCAGTTAGAAGCGGCAAAATCACACGCCTCTCCGACACAACTTCGATCGCTGACGGGCTTGCCACACGTGAGCCCGGTTCGCTAACTTACGAAATAGTCAAACGCTACGTCGACGATATAATCCTAGTAAGTGAAGAACAGATTGAGAAAGCAGTTTTCACCGCCCTGAATGATTGTCACTTGGCAATCGAACCTTCAGCGGCCGCGGTTATAGCGGCACTACTTGAGAAAGTCCATCCTAAGGCCGGGGAGAAGGTTGTCTTGGTTGTGAGTGGCGGGAACGTTTCACTGAAAACTCTGGCCTCAGTCATATCGAAGTACGGTTAGCCTTTGAATCCTATTTGGAACATGTGGTCTAAGAACCTTTAAGTTACCCCTCGTTCTAACGGGGGTTTTGAGGCAGTTAGAGCCTTGAAATCAGTCCTTAACACAAAGGATGGAACTTTGAGCGTTGACGGCTCTAGGTTCCTAGCTCCAAGGATGACCGTGTCCTCGGAGCCAATAGTATCCCCCATGCCCCTAAGTTTTTTGGGCCAAGTAAGATCGGAGGCCGTTGAACAGCCGTGGGTTAGCCCTGTACCTGTAGAACATAAATGCCGTGGAAAATGTCGGGTAGCTTTACGGCCAAAATGCACTTGCGGATGCCACTATAAACATCATAGTGAATTAATCCGCAAAGTCAACCATTCGATTGAGGAATTCTTAGAGGTAGAGGGAGAAAAGCCCTCTACTCCCCTACAGAGGGTTTACGCATGACTGACACATTCGAATTATGGCGTCAATCCCTTAAAGAATCCACTCGAATAACTTACTCAGCTTACCTTAAGCGTCTACTCAAATTAATGGAGATGTCATCTAGCGACGTTGTGGCGGCAGCTAAAGCTAACCCCGTTGAATTGTGGGTGAAAGCTAAGCAGCTTGCAGGCAGCATTGTGCGTGTGGACCAGAACGGGGTGAGGCATGGGGAACGGGGCCGCAACCATGCCATGTACTCTTTGAAATCCTGGTTAGAGTATAACGGCATCCTCAATTTACCTGAACCTAAACTTGGTTTGCCCGGTAACGTTAAGGAAGAAACGGGCCTGACTTGGCAGCAGGCCGAAGCCGTATGTAATTCGGCAAGTAAGCCCTTCAATTTGATTTTGCGGCTCATGCTTCTGAACGGCTGGGGGTTAACCCAATTCCTCCAATTCAACAGTGACGAATCATGGGCGGCCATTAGAGCGTTCATTCAAGCTAATCCGACTCAGGAATATTTCAGGGTCGGCTTTCTCGGCCGTAAAAGTAACAGGAAGAAATTCTATAGTCTAATTCCGTTAACGGTTCTTAGGGACATATTGAATTCAGGCGTGCAGTTACCGTTCCGGACTGTTAAGAAGTCAGGGAAGATGGGGGCACCATTGAATGTTCAACATTACGTTACCGCTAAAGCAGCCCTTGAAGGCGCTTGGCGAACCGCATTAGTTAGGGCTCCAATTCCGCCATTCAATGGCACTAAGCCTAGCCTACATGAACTACGGGACACGTTCAAAACTTACTGCACCCACTTGGACGTGAACGATAGCGTAAGTGAATTCTTCCTCGGCCACCGACTCGATGCGCAAAATTATAACAAATGCTATCGCGATGAAAGTTGGCTGTGGAATCGAATTAAAGTAATTTACGGCCCTAGCGTAGCAACAACAACGGAACTTGAGGCTAGAGACAGGAAGATCGAAGAGTTAGAATCGATGGTAAAAGGCTTGACGAACCTCGTAACCCAGAAGTTAGGTATGTACCTTGTAACCTGCGATAGGTGCGGCTATCAGTTGGGGCCGGAAGATGATTTAGACCACTTCAAATGTCCTCAATGTGGCAGTAACAAGTACACGAGGGAACACATTAACCAGTTATACATTAGTAAGAACTTGCAGCCCGAACCATCCGTAGAAGCACCTAAACCGAAGCTAAAGCTCCCCTCAGGGAAGGTTGTTAGACGAAAAGCTAAGCAACTGAAGAAAGTTGGTAGAGTCAAGGTTAAGAAACGAAGAAAGTAACTAGCACAGAACGGTTGCTCAGATTAGGCTTAATTAAATCAGGGGACGAGTTCGGCTAAACCAGAAATAAGTTAACGGCTTAAGTTACCGAGTAAGGCGGCTTTAGCCGTTCGATGATTAGCAAACATATAGAAAAGAATTAATTCCAAACGCACCGAGTTGCATTATAGTTCGCTGGTTAAATCCAGTGATACCAAAACCGGCTATGGTTACAGGTCTACTTCTCGCAGTGGCAATCTTAGCGTTCGCAGGTCTCGCCTACCAAGAAGTTCCTATGAGCACAACCCAGACGATAACTCAGCAATCCATTCTACTTCAGGTTGCAACTATTCCGACTACTGTCGATGAATTGAGTGACAGTCTAACGACAACTACGTACATCATAGGAGTTAATGCTGAATACTATGAACCGAATTGCTGGCAATTGCTTTGTGGTGGCGGCTTCGTTTATAATACCGAATATGCAACGGGCACCACTTTTAACGTGATATGGAGCACACGCACAACTTCTTATCAGCTGACATCAAATTACACAGCGACTAGTTTAGGGACGGAGAGTTCAACAAGCCTTGTGCCTGCGTCTGCTGCTCTCGGATTAACCGACGGTTTGTTTACCACACTGGCTGTTGTGGTGATCGGCATTCTGGCTCTTTTGACGGCATTTGTCGTATTGAAACCAAGAATGGCGCTCCTCTTGCTGCTGCTGGTCCTCGTAATTGCAGTAGCCACCTCGCTCTATCTTGTCTACCCGTCAGTGGGGCAGGTAACTTCTGATGTGGGGGTTGTTTCATCCACTTCACCCTATGCGTATACTTCGTTTTCGACAAACACTATCTCTTCCACAATAACATCATGCTCTTTGGAGGCAAACGGGCACGGCTCTCAGCAATTGTGCAGCTATAGTACTTCTCAGCTGCAAATTACAAATCAATCCTTGGGGACGCAATACAGTAGCATAGTCTATTCTTCCACGACATATCAGACCTACGTAGTCCCACCGTACACGCAGTTTGGACTTAGTTCAATTGAGTTTGTGACTCTAACAGCTCTGGAGTTTGGAATATTAGGTGGAATCATGTTCCTTATGCTAACACGGAGCAGCAGAAGACCACCAATAAAGCGTAGCGTTGACCAGAGAATTCCTGAACCACCTCCTACTCGTGGTCAAGGAGTATTGGTGAGCCGTTCCGTTCCTGTCGAAGAAGGACGGGTTAGCCCACTTCAGAAGACTACGCTTCAACCAGCGATACACATGCAGAAAAAGAGGTCTATATGGGATTGGGATAAAGGGATTAGTCAATTACTTGCTGGCATAGCTTTGGTCTTGGTCGTAGCTATCGGCTGGTATGGGCAGGAGTATTTTTATCAGCTCAATTACCAACAGTTTCCGTATCTTCCCTCCTCGCCACCCTCCTTTACCTGGTGGATGCAGGCTGGACTTGTATTCGGATTTTTCAGCATTATATTAGGCCTCTGGAAAATGAGCAAGTGAACCCAATAAATCGCTATGAACTTATTGTTAAGCAATCTTACGAGAGAGCTAAGAGCTTAGTGCCACGATTTCTTGTAGCATAACATATCCGACAATTAGCTTCAGCCTTCTCTCCCACTTTAAGTAATTCTACTTTCACAATTCACTGACTGTTAGACCACACCGTCATCCTCTGGTTATCTGATTGTGGAGAATGCCAACTAGTATCTGTAAGCGAGGAAAGTGAGATTTGGACTAGCGAATGTGAATAGTTTAATTTTATTGAATGAGCTCATTCTTTGCCGGTTAACTCGTTGGGACGAGACGTAGAAATCAAATGGACCTGGAAGGGAGCAGCCGTGGCTTTATTTTTTTTCATCTGGGCTTTCGGGATTATGTTCCTTGGCACTTGGAGTTACTCCCCAAACCGACCTGACGATTCGACACAGAATCTCATCAGTGTTGTGTGGATATTCGGCTTGCCTCTTCTGGCCTTATGCTTTTGTTGGATAGCAGATGCGTTCGATAAGATTAGGTAATGTGGCGATAGACGGCGAGGTTCCTGGCGAAGGCTGGAAGACGGCTCTAGAACTGAAAACCCCACGGGATGATGTTACGAGGGGCATAGGACAATTAGCGGAAGCATTAGCCTACGGTACGACCAAGTAGCGATGGTTACGACCTTACGGTCGGCTAAGGATATTGACTCTAAGGTTTTTGATAAGTTAGGATTAGCCTTGTTGGGTGTAGATTCCAAAGGCAATGTTGAGCAGGTTTATCCAAGTTACGCTTGACCAACGCTCAAGCATAGAAAGACCTGTTGCAGGGCGAGTCAACAAGCCGTAGTATGTCCGAATTCTCGGTGCCTCTTACGGTTGGGAAGTAATCTTATTTCATCACCTAAGATAGTACCGAATTATATTACACCTCAAACTAGGTCGGGGGGCATCAGCTTGCATGTTCCTTGATACACTATACTGCATGCACGATTTAACAACTCAGTTATTTCTGCGGCTTCGATGTCACTGAATCTTCGGTTCTGGATTCTGGGGGCAGCTTCTAATATCTTCAAGACCTCGAAGAATAACGATCTAAAGACGGACAGTGCCTCTGGTCCTTTCCAATCACATATCTTTTTGAAAAGTAAATCTCTAAGGTCTTGGTTGGGCTCTCCCAGGTCCTCTAAGACACGAATGTACACTGCTGCATTGTAAGCCGTACGTTCAAATAGAATCCACTTCGTGTTGAGAATGTCCATCATGCGTTTCTTGACTGTCGCTGCTCGGGCCTGCTTATTTGAGTCCGTCTTCTCCAGCTCAAGCGTGATTGTATAGTATTCATTGAGAAAGTCGTAGCAGTCGAACATAGAGGTGGGGCTCCGCTCGATTAACACGGCGGGATAGTTCAATGTCATTAAATAGACATGAGCCCCCTCGTGGAAAACAATAGTCTCGTAGTCATTTGTATCTGGCGCGCTCACCTCGGCCATAATGCCCCCGTCACGTACCCGTTTTCTCGTCGTCCTTGCGAATCCGAGAGTCGGGTCATAAGTGAATTGAAGTGATATCGCATCGGAGGCAATTTTCCAAAC